>Ga0307488_10000586_pt1 | contig 30269 bp, 25 predicted proteins | sample SB02metaG_FD_202248 | JGI IMG/M metagenome (GOLD analysis project Ga0307488, IMG submission 202248) | Sea-ice brine microbial communities from Beaufort Sea near Barrow, Alaska, United States - SB 0.2 | ecosystem: Environmental > Aquatic > Marine > Coastal | place: USA: Alaska | collected...
ATGCTAGTGGAGCCATTGCTAAATGTAGAAAAAATAAAAAATAGATGTATAAATCGCCATTAAGTAAAGTTAATAAAACTGAGAAAGGAGCATCACTTAGACGATGGTTTAAAGAAGATTGGCGAACACCTAGCGGCGACAAAGATTATAGTGGCGGAGAAAACCTATTTAGACCTACAAAAAAAGTAAATAAAAAAACCGCTACCACATACAGCGAATTAACAAAAAGCGAACTTAGAGCTGCTCAAAAAGAAAAAAATTCTAAAGGAAGAGTTAGTAGGTTTAAAAAGAAAAAAAAGAAAAAGTAATATCATTAACATAAACACAAACAAAACCATGGACAAGTACGACAAAAAAATGATGCACGAGCGTGAACTTATTTACGACGCAAAGAAACAAGCAAAACGCTACGGAGGCGAAACCGCTAAAAATGACAAAAAATTAATCTATGATGCAAAAGGAGCAATTCACAGAACAGACATGGAGAAAAAAGGTGGTCATCCGCTAAGTAAGCACTGGCATAATAACAGATAATTATGCCACGTTTAGCCGGAGATCCAAAAGGTAAAAGTCCAAAGACTAAAGACAAAGTAACGGGAGCAATAGGCTCTTCTTTACGTAGAAAACAATACGATAAGCTTGGTTGGAAATATGACAAAACAATTAAAGCTAACCCGAAAGCAAAAACAGTTTCTAAAATAAAGACTCAAAAAGTTGATGCTAAATCAGGCGGGGCTACCACAGTAAAGGGAGCGCAAACCAAAGCTAAAGCTTCCGCGGGTGCGAATAAGAGCATAATAGGCAAGCCAGGTTCAACAGGTAAAAAATCTACTAAAACGGAGAAAATAAAATTTACTCCTAAGAAGGCAGCAAAGACAAAAAAAGAAGGTAGACAAGATAAAAGAGCGGCAGCTAAAAAGGGTAGAGTAAATAAAAGAGTTAAAAGATTAGAAAATAGAGTTGAAAGAGTTTCTCTTAAAGGTAAACAAGCTACAGAGGCTGGTAAAACAGGAGCTAATTCAAGAGCTAGGGATTTAGTTGCTAAAAAAGCTAGATTACAAAAAAGAATAGATAATAAAAAAAATAAATAATAACAGAATAGGACTGTATAAACCTAGTCAAACATAAACATAAACAATAACAAAAACAAAAACAAAATGGCAAAATTCATTAAATTTAAAGTAGCTAACGGAAATGCTCCGGGAGCTGGAGGAGATTATTCAAGAGACGTATTAGTAAATGTTGATGACATTGAAAATGTAGCTGACGTTGTAGCCGGGGGGGTTTACTCGGTAATCGTAACATTAAAAGGATTAGTAGGTGTAACTGCTGCAGGCGGCGGACAAGCTGCTTATACTGTACCAGCATTCGTAGAAGGATTAGAAAATTTTTCTGGAGATCAAGCTGCTTACACAGTACCAGCAATTCCTGCTGATGCTGTTGGAACAGTAGGAGGTAGAATAATTACATTAATTGTATCTACATCTCCAACTGCTGCTGTTAACCCAGCTGCAATTACAGTGGCACAAAACATGCCTTCACAATCTATTGTTAGAGCTTTAACTGCAAACCCAGGAGGTGTTGCTGCTTCTGCTCAACTAAGTAGAGATGGTGCAGGTTTAGCTGCTAATGCTCAAATGTTCTGGGCAAGTGCTGCGTTTACTTCAGACGTTACATTATAATTAAAAATTAAATAATCTTGCGGGGTTTAATCATCCCGCAGGATTTTTTATTATGGCATTCAAAATAAATCCACCTTACGCAATATCCAATACTCCTATATACCACAAGGACATGGATGATAATACCCTAGGATTAGCTAATAATAACGGTACTATATTACTGAACAAAAACTTGTCTCCTGATAAAGAAAGCGAAGTTGTTGATCATGAAATGGTTCATATTGAGCAAATGAAAAGAGGTGATTTAGACTACGATGCTAAAAACGTTTATTGGAAAGGCAAATCTTATTCAAGAGACAGTATGAAAGAAGGAGCTAAAAATCTTCCTTGGGAAAATGAGGCATATAAAAAACAAAAAGAATAAAATGAACAAAATATTTGCATGGCTTACTGGTAGTGTAATCAAAGAAGTTGGTGACGTCATCGATAAGTTCACTACAACAAAAGAAGAAAAGCTTGAAGCTAACAAGCAGATACAAATAATTCTTGAAACCGCAGAAGCTAACGCTCAAAAAGAAGTAACTTCAAGATGGGAATCCGACATGAATTCGGATAGTTGGTTAGCCAAAAATATACGGCCAATGGTACTTGTGTACCTTACATTTATATTTACGCTACTAGCTTTCACAGATGGGAACATTGGAGAATTTAAAATAGCAAAAGAATACATACCAATAATTCAAACATTATTAGTAACCGCTTACGGTGCTTATTTTGTAGGAAGATCTTGGGAGAAAGGTAAACAAATAATGAATAATAAAAATATATAAAAATGGGACTATTTCCAACAAATGATACTATTATAACCAGAGCTAAAACATTCGTACCTAGTAATGTAGTTGACCCTCTGTCTTTTTGGGAGTTTGAAAACCAATCAGGAACATTAGGTACTAATTTAACGGGATCCGTTGTTTATGTAGGTACGGCAGGAAACGTAACCGGAATTTTATCCGGCACTGTAGGTGATCAAGGAGTTGTACTCGAAGTAGAAGTTGTAAATCCGGGAGCTGCATATACTACCGCGTTTGGATTACCTACCGTACTTATAGAAGGTAAGTCTGTGGCTTTAAATCCAAGCGGGCTTTTTGTTTCTATAATAGCAGATGGTGGTGGTGGGATTACTAATGTAGACATTGGAGGAGGAGCTGGACAGCAATATTCAGTTGGAGATATAGTTGAAATTGTTCAGGGTGCCGCAAAAGGTGGTACAGCTAGAGTTGTGTCTGTAAGAAATAATTTACCAAATCCTTTATTCGACGTGGTCAAATTTCAAAATGTTGCAGCAGGAACGGTGCTACCAGTTTTATTTGATTACATAGTAGCAGATACTACAGCAACAGACTTAATAGTAGGTAAATAAATAAAAATGTAGTTTATTGTTCAAACGTGTGATTATACATATAAATATAATTACTAACAATTAAATCTACTATTATGAAAAAATTATTTATTACATTATCATTACTATTTACATTTTCAATTTTAACAGCTCAAGAAGACTTTAATGGCATGTGGGAAAGCGAAGACTCGTCTTACATAACCACTATTATTGCAAGTGAGTATAAAGTTTTAAATGTGTTTAACACTAGTTTTTTAGAATATAGAGTTATAACTGAAGATATAATTAGTAGCGACAAAAATAAATTTACAACAGAATTGAATAATGAACAAAACGGTTATTCAGTAACAATAGAATACACATTAAAAAACCAAGACACTCTTATTCTAAAGTATTCAAAAGACTTAGAAGGGGAATATATACTAACTAGAATAAGATAAAAAATTATGGAAAGCAATAAACAAGAAAGAAAAAACTTAGTAAATGATAATCCAATGGCTAAAAGAGCTAGTGAAGGATCTCCTGCTAAAAATCTAAACAAAGGTTACGGATCAGAAGTTAAAAGCCCTATGGCAATGATGAAAAGCAAAAAGCCTTCAACAGCATTTGCAATGAAGATGTCAGAAACAAGATCAGCTTTGCCTATGAATATGCCTGATTCTCCTATGAAAAAAGCTTTAATTGGTGATCAAGATAAATTGCCTCAAGCTTTACAAGATGACATTAAAGCTGCCCCTGATTCACCTGCTAAAATGTATGAAACACCTTTAAAAAAGCACAAACCCGGGCACACAGACCCTAAAACCGGTAACGAAGGAAGATCCGCTGACAACGTAGGAGCTGTATTAGACGGAGGGGGAACAAGGACTCAAAAAGACGCGACTACAGGTAAAAAAATATCTACGGATGCTAAGAGTAGAAAAATGAATAAAGATGCAGCCTCAGGTAAAATAAACAAAAAGTTAACTGGGAATGTAACGCAAAAAAACGGAAACTATTCGGCTAAGCCTTATAAAGGTAAGATGATGGATCATGGCAGATTAGGCGGGGACGGTAAAACTTTTACTCGAACAACAGGAGGTAAGAATTCTTCAGCGTATAGAGCCGAACTTAAAAAACATAATAAAGATAAAGCTGATTACATGCAAACAGCTAACCAAAAAGCAAAAAAATTCACTAAAAGGGGAAAAAACGCTTAATAAACAATTATTAATAATTAAATTAAATCAACATGAGTAAAGTAAAAAAAATGAAATCACAAGTAGAAGACGCGGTAAAAGTTATTACTAAAGAAGAGTTGGAAAACGTAAAGCACTTAAATAGTGAGTTACAAAAACATTGTAATACTATAGGTGCGATGGAAGTTCAAAAAGCTAAAGCTATCTATCAAGTTAATATGCTTGAAAAAGATATGGATGAAGCTAAGAAGGCTATCGAAGAAAAATACGGGCCTATTAACATTAATTTACTTGATGGAAGTTATGAAGAGGTTGTAGCTCCTAAAGAATAATCTTATGAATAATATTATAAGAAAGATTAGTATCGGGGCTGACTACAAGAACGAAGCTATGCATTACTCTGTTAAACAGACAGTTTATGGCGGTCACGAAATTTCTCATATAATGTTTGAAGAGTCTGATAATTCTTATAATATATTTATAAAAAAAGTAGACGAGGTAATGCCATGGAAGAAGTTTAATTCTAACATGGCAATATCCGTTGAGTATGACTTGGAGTATTAATGAGGAGCATATATGATTTTATCATACGCCCAGTAGGCAAAAGATATGATAATGAGGTTAAGGTCGGAGAGCAAACCCTTATAACAAATAGCTCTATAGAAAGTTTTAAACACGTTAACAATATAGCTGAAGTAGTGGAAACACCTGCAGCATTTGCGACACCTATAAAGAAAGGTGATTTAATAGTTGTGCATCATAATGTGTTTAGAGTATTCTATGATATGAAAGGAATTAAAAAGAACAGTAGGTCATTCTTAAAAGATGATCTTTTTATGTGCGCTATAGATCAAGTATACTTATATAAAAAAGATAAATCTTGGAATTCATTTGGAGATAGGTGCTTTGTTGCTCCTGTTAAAAATAAAGACCTTTTAAGCAGTCAAAAAACTGCAGATCTTATTGGTATACTAAAAATAGGTAATAACTCCTTAAAGGAGTCTGGAATCAATCCAGGAGACATAATTGGATTTACGCCTAATAGCGAATGGGAATTTGTTATAGATAATCAAGTTATGTACTGTATGAAATCAAATGATATTGTTATAAAGTATGAACTCGATAGAAACGAAGAAGAGTATAATAGCCGCTGGGCGGGAAGCAATTAAAGAATTAGTAAAGGTAGCAAAAGAAAAGATCGTTGACTCAGAAGAAGATATATCAGCTGACAGACTTAAAAATGCTGCCGCTACTAAAAAGCTTTGCATATTCGATGCTTTTGAAATTCTTAATAGAATTCAGGAAGAGGAAGGTATGATTAACGAAGCGATCGGTGATTCTAGTAAACCAGTGTTTAAAGGCTTTGCAGAGGGGAGATCTAAATAATGGCATATCAACAACAACTATATACGATAGTCAAAGACTATATAAAGCCTCATGCGATTAAGAAAAAAAATCGTTATGCAAAATGGGTTTACGGTTACGATAAAGAACATGATCTTGTCGTAATAAGTAAGACCGGTAAAATAGGCGAAATATATCTTATAGGCGATTTGCATATTGCTTTACCTAAAGTTGAGGATTCAAAAGATCTTGGCAATAACAAATGGGAAGCAAAAGAATATCCTAAAGAATTAAGTAGAATAAAGAGCGAAGCAGATTGGTTAAAATACCCAAATACTTTTCATGAAAAATGGCACGCCTATATAGATGAAGAATTTAACAGAAGAGAAACAGGTTACTGGTTTATTAATAAAGGGGTGGATACTTATATTACTGGTACTCATTACATGTACTTGCAATGGTCAAAGATTGATGTTGGGCAGCCAGACTTTCGAGAAGCAAACAGATTATTCTTTATATTCTGGGAAGCTTGCAAAGCAGATAGCAGATGTTACGGCATGTCATATCTCAAGAACAGACGTTCAGGATTTTCGTTCATGGCATCAGGTGAAACCGTTAACTTGGCTACAATATCAAGTGATTCACGATTCGGCATTCTGTCCAAATCTGGGGCCGATGCTAAAAAAATGTTCACCGACAAAGTTGTACCCATTAGCGTTAACTACCCATTCTTTTTTAAACCTATCCAGGATGGTATGGATAGACCCAAAACAGAATTAGCTTATAGAGTACCTGCATCAAAATTTACAAGACGAAAATTAGACGATAACAATGTAGCCGCTGATCTTGATGGATTAGATACAACTATTGACTGGAAGAACACAGGTGACAACAGCTATGATGGTGAAAAGCTAAAGCTATTAGTTCACGATGAAAGTGGAAAATGGGAGAGACCTACAAATATACTTAATAACTGGAGGGTTACAAAAACTTGTTTAAGATTAGGTAGTAGAATAGTAGGTAAGTGCATGATGGGCTCTACATCAAATTCCTTAGACAAAGGAGGAGCAAACTTTAAAAAATTATACAATGGATCAGATGCATCGGCTAGAAACAAGAACGGCCAAACTAAAACGGGGTTATACAAACTTTTTATTCCTATGGAATGGAATTATGAGGGTTTTATTGATCAGTACGGCTATCCTGTGTTTGATGTTCCAAAAGAAGAGACATTCGGACCACAGGGAGACGAAATAGAAGATGGTGTTATTGATCATTGGGAAAATGAAGTAGAAGGATTAAAAGATGATCCAGATGCGCTTAATGAATATTATCGACAGTTCCCAAGAACAGAAGCTCATGCTTTTAGAGATGAAGCAAAACAATCGTTATTTAACTTAACAAAGATCTATCAACAGATAGATTATAACGATGAATTAAAAAATAACACGATGGTTACTCAAGGTAACTTTCAATGGGAAAACGGAATTAAAGATACTAGGGTAATGTTTTATCCTAATAAAAACGGCAGGTTTTATATAACTTGGATACCGGATCAAAACCTACAAAATCACGTAATAATAAAGAATGGTAACAAACATCCAGGTAACGAACACATGGGAGCTTTTGGCTGCGATAGTTATGATATTAGCGGTGTTGTTGGTGGTGGCGGTTCTAACGGAGCACTTCATGGATTAACAAAGTTTTCAATGGAGGATGTACCTCCTAATCATTTCTTTTTAGAATATATAGCTAGACCTTCAACAGCTGAAATGTTTTTTGAAGATGTATTAATGGCTTGTGTATTTTACGGCATGCCAATACTTTGTGAAAACAATAAACCTAGATTGCTTTACTATTTAAAACGTAGAGGATACAGGGGATTCAGTATTAATAGGCCAGATAAAACCTATAACAAATTATCTTTATCGGAACGAGAAGTAGGCGGAATACCCAATTCAAGTGAAGATATAAAGCAAGCTCATGCTTCAGCAATTGAAACCTACATAGAAGATTTTGTAGGTATAACTAAAGAAGGCTATGGAGATGTTTATTTGCAAAGAACATTAGAAGACTGGGCTAAGTTTGATATAAATAATCGAACAAAGCATGATGCATCAATAAGTTCAGGCTTAGCTTTAATGGCTTGCAACAAACATAGATATAGTCCCAAGGGAGCTATTACGGTTAATAAAATTAACTTAGGTTTTAAAAAATACAATAACGAGGGAACTACTTCAAAAATAATGTAATAAATGAATGTAAGTACAAATACTAATAGCCCATTTCCGGATCAAGTAGTAAGTGATGCTGAGAAAGCAACTATAGAATATGGATTGCAGGTTTCGCGAGCTATTGAACAGGAGTGGTTTAATTATGGTGGTAGTGGTTCTAATAGATATGCTTCTAATTGGAATAACTTTCATAACTTAAGATTATACGCTAGAGGAGAACAAAGTGTGCAAAAGTATAAGGATGAATTAGCTATTAATGGAGATTTATCTTATCTTAATTTAGATTGGACACCAGTACCTATACTTTCAAAGTTTTCCAATATAGTAGCTAACGGCATTACGCAGAAGCAATACGACATAAGTTCTTATTCTCAGGACCCTGAATCTTTAAAGAAAAGAACAGATTATGCTTCAAACATTTTGTTTGATATGCTTACGCAAGAAGAGCAAGCTATAGCCTCAGAGGTTATGAATATAGATTTAAAAAGATCTAATATTCCACAAGGGGAATTGCCGGCAACGTTAGAAGAAAGAGACTTGCACATGCAGCTTTCATATAAACCGGCTATTGAAATAGCAGAAGAGGAAGCTATTAATACAGTTTTGGCTACCAATGAATTTGACTTAGTTAAATCAAGAGTAAATCAAGATTTAGTTAATATAGGCATAGGTATAACTAAAACATCGTTTAATCCAGCTGAAGGTATAGTGGTTGATTATGTTGATCCTGCTTACTGCGTTTGGTCTTACACGGAGGATCCAAACTTTGATGACATATATTATGTAGGTGAAGTCAAATCTATAACTATTCCGGAACTTAAAAAAGAATTTCCTCACATTTCTGATGAGGAATTAGAACGAATCCAAAAATCACCAGGTAACCGTAGACTTATACGAGGCTTTGAAAACTACGATTACAATACTGTTCAGGTTATGTACTTTGAGTATAAAACTTATACTGATCAGGTTTTTAAAATAAAAAGAACTGATAGTGGTTTAGAAAAAGCTATTATAAAAACAGATTCATTTAATCCTCCTCCAAGTGATAACTTTGATAGAGTTTCAAGATCGATAGAGGTTTTATACGAGGGAGCTAAAGTTGTTGGTTCAGATATGATGCTTAAGTGGGAAATGTCTGAAAATATGACAAGACCATTAGCAGATACAACTCGAGTAGAAATGAGTTATTCAATGGCTGCGCCTAGAATGTACAAAGGAGTTATACAATCTCTTATAAGCAAGTGCATAGGTTTTGCTGATGTAATACAACTAACGCATTTAAAAATACAACAAGTACTATCTAGAATGGTTCCTGACGGAATATTTTTAGATATGGATGGTTTAGCTGAAGTGGATTTAGGTAATGGAACAAATTACAATCCAGCAGAAGCATTAAACATGTATTTTCAAACAGGTTCTGTTGTAGGTAGATCATTAACACAAGATGGAGATATGAATAGAGGTAAAGTGCCTATTCAAGAATTATCTTCATCAAGTGGTATTGGAAAAATACAAGCTCTTATAACTGCATACAATTACAATATGCAAATGATTAGAGACGTAACTGGTTTAAACGAAGCTCGCGATGGAGCTATGCCAGATGCAAACGCTTTAGTTGGTCTGCAAAAAATGGCTGCTAACGCGTCTAACACCGCTACAAAACATATACAAGATGCTAGTATTTATTTGTCTTTAAGTACTTGTGAAAATATATCGCTTAAAATAAACGATGTTTTAAACTTTCCTCTTACAAAAAATTCTTTAATGAATAGTATATCTACATTTAACGTAGAAACACTTAAAGAAATAGAAAACCTTAATTTGCATGACTTTGGAATATTTTTAGAAATGGAACCAGACGATGAAGAAAAAGCAGATTTACAGCAAAACATACAAATAGCTTTGCAAACAAAAGAAATTGACATTGAAGATGCTATTGACATTAAGGACATAAAAAACATAAAGCTTGCTAATCAAATGCTTAAGTTAAAGCGTAAGAAAAAGCAAGAAGCAGCTCAAGCATTGGTTCAGCAAAATATTCAAGCACAAGCACAGGCAAACGCAGAATCTTCTGAAAAAGCAGCTATGGCCGAAGTTCAAAAGCAACAAGCATTAACTGCTGAAAAGGTCGCAATAGAACAAGCTAAAGCAGGATTTGAAATGCAAAGAATGCAAGCTGAAGCTATGATTAAAAAAGAATTAATGGCTACTGAATTTCAGTATAACATACAATTAGCTCAAGCAGCAGGAGCGGCTACTCAACAAAAGGAAAAAGAAATTGAAGACCGTAAAGATAAAAGAATAGAAAAAGAAGGTACCCAGCAAAGCGAACTAATACAGCAAAGACAAACAGAAGGAATGCCTAAGAATTTTGAGTCACAAGGCAATGACGTAATGGGTGGATTTGATCTATCCTCGTTTAGCCCTTCTTAAATAAGTATTTAATAATTATATAATATCATATCATGAGTGAACAAGTAAAAACGGAGGGATCTTTTAAGATCAAATCCAAACCAAAATTAACTGAGGAACAAATAGGTGCTCAAAACAAAGAGCCTTTAGTTGACATTCCTAGTAATATGACAAGAGTAGTAATTCCTAATCAAGAAACAGATGCCATTCAAGAGCCAAGCGCAGAGAAAGTGGATGTGGATGCACCAGCCGAAAATGGCCCAACAATGGTCGAAGGAACATCCAAACCAGAACTTACAGAAGTTACCAAAGAAATTAAAGAAGAAGTAATTGAACAACCAGTACAACCCGATTTACCAGAAAATATAGGTAAGTTAGTTGATTTTATGAAGGAAACTGGCGGCACAATGCAAGATTATATCAGATTAAGTACTAACTACGACGATATAGATCAAGATACTTTAGTTAGAGAATATTACAAAAATACTAAATCTCATTTAACAGCAGAAGAAGTTAACTTTATGATTGAAGATAATTTTGCTATTGATGAAGATATAGATGAAGACCGCGAAGTTCGAAGAAAGAAGCTCGCGTATAAAGAAGAGGTTGCTAAAGCCCGTACGTTTTTAAAGGATACCAAAGAAAAGTATTATGATGACATCAAGTTGAAGTCGCCAAATCTTTCAGGGGATCAACAGGAGGCGTCGGATTTTTTCAATCGCTACAAAGAGGATCAGGACAGAAACAAAGAAAGTGCAAAAAAGTTTAAGGCTAGAACTAATGATTTATTTAATGAAAAATTCGAAGGTTTCGATTTTAAATTAGGAGATAAAGAATTTAGATACGGCGTACAAAACCCTTCTCAGGTTGCAGAATCACAATCAGACATCGGTAATTTCATAGGGAAGTTCCTTGGAGAAGATGGAATGGTTAAAGATGCAGCAGAGTACCACAAAGCATTGTATGCAGGTGCAAACGCAGATAAAATGGCGAATCACTTTTACGAACAAGGCAAAGCAGATGCTATTAGAGATGTTGTAAACAAATCTAATAACACGTCAACAAGCGCTAGAAAAGCAGCACCTGTTGATAGCGCAAGGTTTGGAGCATACAAGATTAAATCAGTTTCTGGAGCGGACTCATCAAAATTGAAAATTAAAAAGTTTAATAACTAAAAATTATGAGTTTATTACCACAATTTGGGACAATCATACCGTCTCAGTCGCCACAATTACTTGCGACAAATTATTTACAATGGAACAACAACGGCGGAGCTGCTGGTATTCCAGGAAACTTTGCTGATTTTGCTCAGCAATATTTACCAGAAATTTATGAAGCAGAAGTAGAGCGTTACGGAAATCGTACGTTATCTGGATTCTTAAAAATGGTTGGCGCTGAAATGCCAATGACATCTGATCAAGTTATTTGGTCTGAACAAAACCGTTTACACATATCTTACATAGGTTGTACACTTGGTGCAATTGCTGGAACAACACAGGTTATAAATCTTAGCCCAGGTGTTGCTGCTGCACAAAATGTAATTTCAGTAAATGATACCGTTGTTGTTTTAGATCCAGCTACTGGATTAGAAGCTAAAGGTATTGTTACAGCTACTACAATTGGTGTTGGAGGAAGTATTACTGTTCAAAGTTTTCAAGGGCCTGCTTTTAACGGAGCTGGTAACTTAGGATTTTCTGCGGCTGGTCTTAAAGTATTCGTTTACGGATCTGACTATTCTAAAGGAACTACTATTGCTGCTGTAGGAGCTGGAAATTCAGCTGTAAGACAGAGCATCGACCCTGTGTTAACGCAATTTTCAAACTCACCAATCATTATTAGAGATCAGTATGTTGTATCTGGATCAGATACTGCACAGATCGGATGGGTGAATGTAGCAACTGAAGATGGAACTGACGGATACCTTTGGTATTTGAAAGCTGAATCTGAAACACGTTTACGTTTTGAAGACTACTTAGAAATGTCAATGGTAGAAGGTGAATTAAATACATCTGCTTTAAACCCATTAACTCAGCCAGGAACGCAAGGTTTATTTGCTGCTATCCAAGCTAGAGGAAATGTAGAGACTGGCTTTACAGCTGCTCAAGGTTTAGGTGAATTTGATGCTATCCTTAAAAACTTAGATACTCAGGGAGCTATTGAAGAGAACATGTTGTTTTTACAACGTCAAACTTCTTTAGACTTTGATGATATGTTAGCTAGTATTTCTAGCGGTGTTCAAGGTGGAGTTGCTTTCGGTTTATTCGAAAACTCTTCTGAAATGGCACTTAATTTAGGATTCAGTGGGTTCCGTAGAGGATCTTACGACTTTTACAAAACAGATTGGAAATACTTAAATGATGCATCTACTCGTGGAGCAATCAATGGAGTTAATTCAATCGAAGGTGTATTAGTACCAGCTGGAACTTCAACTGTTTATGATCAAGTATTAGGAACAAATATCAGACGTCCATTCTTGCACGTTAGATATAGAGCTTCTCAAACTGATGATCGTAGAATGAAGTCTTGGTTAACAGGATCTGTTGGTGGAGCTAGTAACTCAACACTTGATGCAATGGAAGTAAACTTCCTTTCTGAAAGATGTTTAGTAACACAAGCTGCTAACAACTTTGTATTATTCAGAGGACTATAACTAGTCACAATTATGTAATAGCTACCCTCGTTGTAATGACGGGGGTAATTATTATTTTTAAACTATTAAATTATATTATATTATGGCAAATAAAAAAGTGCAACCCAAAAAAGCGGTTGTAAAACAAGTAGACTTAGAAGAGTCTATAAATGAAGTTGTAACATCAGTTGAACCAACTGAAACAACAAAAGATTGGCAGGCTGTAAAGCCTACAGAACCAGTTGAACCTGAATGGGAAGTCAAAGATAGATTGTACTATTTAACAGGTAGAGATACTCCTCTTACTTTAACAATACCAGGTAAGCATACGCGTAAACACGCATTACTTTACTTTGATGAAAAGACTAGGAAACAAAAAGAAATAAGATATGCAACTAATCATGACTCACCTTTTAAAGAAGAACAAGAAGGCGAAGCTACGATGGGACATATTATGTTTAGAGATGGTGACTTAAGAGTTCCTAAGGAAAAACAAAATTTACAAAAATTACTTTCACTATATCATCCTTTAAGAAATAGATTGTACCAAGAGTATGATCCAGTTGAAGAAGCTTACGATGATCTAGAACAACTTGACTTACAAACAGATGCAGCAGTATTTGCAAGAGAAATGGATATTGATCAAGCCGAAGCTATATTACGTGTAGAGTTAGGTAGCGCAGTATCAGAGTTATCTTCTAAAGAAATAAAAAGAGATTTAAGATTGTTTGCTAATAGAAACCCAGCGTTGTTCTTAGATTTAGCACAAGATGATAATGTAGAGCTTAGAAACACAGCTATTAAAGCTACCGAAGCCGGAGTTATTTCTTTGTCTCAAGATCAAAGAACTTTTTCTTGGGCATCTAATGGAAGAAAGCTAATGTCTGTACCTTTTGACGAGAATCCGTACTCAGCTATGGCTGCTTACTTTAAGACCGACGAAGGCATGGAAGTATTTAGATCTATAGAAAAGAAGTTTTTATAGTAGTTTTTAAAAAAAACACGTAATTATATTATAGATGGTGAATTAGTATTGACCGGTTTCTTAATTGAGGCCGGTTAATATTTATAATAAAAGAAATAAAATGGCAGTAAATGTAGACATAGTTTATAAAACGGTATTACTTATTCTTAATAAAGAACAAAGGGGTAACATGACACCAGACGAATTTAATAAGGTTGCTACGCAGGTACAACTTGAAATATTCGAAAGCTATTTTGATACTTTAAACCAGCAAATAAGAAGACCAGATAATGACACAGAATACGGTGATCGCATTAAAAATGTAGATCAAGATATTTCTGTATTTAAAACATACGGTAATGCAACTTATACTCCTGCGGGAGGATTTTTTAATTTACCTACAACATCAGGAGCGGGATCCGCTACTCAAACGCTTACAGGAAATGGAACAGCTTCATCTTTTCCTTTTACATCAATAACATCTTCTCAACTAGCTAGTAGTGTAATAGCTGTTACTATAAATGGTGTATCAACAATTGCTTATAATATAAGCGGAGCTAATATAATTTTTAACGCACCTCCGGCGGCAAACGCGGCTATAATCGTTACGGCAACCCCAGAGGACTTTTATAGGCTAGGGACTGTTATATATCAAGATACAAAAGAAGTTCAGCTGTCGCAGCGCAACGAGCTTTTATATTTAAACTCTACGCCTTTAATAGCGCCAACAACAACCTACCCTATATATTTATATGAAGATAATAAATTGTATTTATATCCAGTTTCTATAACTTCAGACGTACAAGTTAGTTATTTGCGAAAGCCCGTTGATGTTATATGGAACTTTACAATACCTGCTGGTCAAAACTATTATCAGTATAATCCTACAAATTCTGTTAATTTTGAATTATCTAAAACAGAACAAGCTAATATCATATTAAAAGTATTACTTTATTCAGGTGTTGTCATTAGAGACCCATCGATAGTTAATATAGCTTCGCAACAAGTTCAACAAGAAACACAACGCTCAACACTATAAGATATGCCTATACCTAATGGCGGTTTAATAACCGAAACTAACGAACAATACTACGCGGGGTCGCAGAGATTTATATCAGATGGAACAGGTGTTATTACTACAACATTTAATACCGATTTAATATTTGCTGATTCTGATCCAGCATCTTTAAACTATACTTTAAATAATTTTAAAATATACACGAGCACTACAGGCTTGCCGGGATCATACACAGACTATTTATTAGCTTTTACAGTTGTTGATAATGTAATTACATTTGGAGCAGCTCCGGTTGCTAATATGTATATAGCTGTTCAATTAAAAGCTTTAGACGGCGGAAGTTTTGGAACTGAAAATGCAGTTGGTACAGCAGTGCAAGAAAACTACGGCAGCTATGGATATACTTCTTTAAACGATGTCATTACAGGATTCATTGCTACTTACGTAGGTGAACATAAATTAATAGCCGATGTTAAAAGAACCGATGTTATATTTCACGCTAAAAGAGGATTACAAGAATTTAGTTATGATACTTTAAAAAGCATTAAATCCCAAGAGCTAACTGTGTCGCCTGCTTTAAGCGCTATAATACCTCAAGACTACGTTAATTATGTAGGTGTTTGTTATATAGACGCTATGGGGGTTAAGCACCCTATATATCCTGCTAATAATTTAACTATAGCTCCATACGAAGTTCCGTTGCAAGATTCTGATGGTAATCCTACTATGGATAACTTCGGAGATAACTTAGAAGGTTCTTCACAAACTCTTGAAAGGTGGGGGGAAGCAAATGACAATTTACTAAGTGGCAATATAACAGTAGAAGATTACTGGGCTTATAGCGGGTGGTTAACCGGCAATCCATTTTTAGGTCAAAGATATGGCAATGATCCTCAATATACTCAAAGAAACGGATGGTTTAACATGAATGAAAGAGATGGAACTATAGCTTTTTCTTCTAACTTAAAAGATCGTTTAATAGTGCTAGAATACATTTCTGATGGATTAGCTTATGACTTAGACATGAGAATACCTAAGATGGCTGAGGATGCTTTATATGCTCACATGTTATATTCTATACTAGCTGGCAGAATTAATCAACCAGAATACATTATACAAAGATTAAAAAGAGATAGATCAGCTAAATTAAGAAATGCTAAAATAAGATTATCAAACATTAAGCTATCAGAGATAGTGCAGGTAATGAGAGGTAAATCTAAATGGATTAAATCGTAATTAAATGGCTCAAGAAATTAAGAATACATTTCTAAAATCCAAGATGAATAAAGATCTTGACGATAGAATATTGCCTAACGGCGAGTATAGAGATGCTCGGAATATATCCGTAGGTAGATCCGAAGATAATGATGTTGGAGCTTTAGAAAATATTATAGGTAATAACTTAATTACTTCTACTGATATAGGAGATGGGCTTACAATAATAGGTATAAAAGAAAATAATTCAACAGACGAGCTATTTGTTTTTTTAACAGATTACACTGACCCTAATCCTTTAGAACCTACAGATGCTCCTTCTACATCTAGACATTACATTTATTCTTATAATAATTCTACACAAATATATAGTCGTTTAGTTCAAGGCTATTTTTTAAACTTTTCAACAACCAATAGAATAATAGGTATAAATTTAATTGAAAGCTTATTATTCTGGACAGACAATAGAAACCAACCACGTAAAATAAATTCAGGAATTTCCATTAGCGGTAATTCAAAACGAAGTTCACAAGATTATTATACGCAAGAGCATCAAATATCTGTTGCTAAATACAGCCCGTATCAAGCTATAAAGCTATATACTCGACTTGACGTAGACATTACTAATGGATCTGTAGCTTACATCAATGTAAGTGGAGATAGGGTAGCGGAAATAACTCCTTTTATAGGGGCAACAGTTGTTTCTTCAGAAAATTTAATATCAGGAAACGAACACATTAAAATAATTAATGTTGCTTTAGTAGGTAGCGCTACAAGAATTTCTTTATCCCCTAATATACCTGTTCCTTTACCTAACACTTACTTTTCTTTTATTATGTCTACTATGACTAATAAAAATGATGATACAGATTGGCCTGGGGATCCTGATTTTTTAGAAGATAAATTTGTTAGGTTTAGTTACCGTTTTAAGTATGATGATAACGAGTACTCTTTAATGGCTCCTTTTACTCAAATAGCTTATATACCAAAGCAATACGGATTTTTTCTTAGTGGAGATGAAAACTCAGCTTATCAGTCTACAGTAGTAGACTTTATGGAAAATTTAGTTCAAAACATTGGGCTTGTAATACCGTTACCTACTAATGCTAATAGATTAGTTAGAGATTATAAAATCTCGGAAATGGAAATACTTTTTAGAGAAAGTGATGGTGTTGCTGTTAAAGTTTTAGAAAGTATTACAGCCGGGCAAATATCAGGAGCCAGCGGAGTGAGTAATTTTTTTACTTATGATTATCAATCTAGGAAACCATATAGAACTTTGCCGGAAGCTCAAACAATTAGAGTTTACGATAAAGTACCCGTAACCGCTTTTTCTCAAGAAAGCTCAGGAAATAGAATTATATACGGTAACTATAAAGACCAGCACACTCCTCCTGCTAACTTAAATTATAACTGTAGAATATCATTTAAAAGTGATACAGGCAAATTTAATAACTGGATAGAGTATCCAAATCATTCTGTAAAAAGAAATAGAAATTATCAGGTAGGCTTTATTTTAGCAGACAAGTTTGGAAGACAATCCCCTGTTATACTTTCATCTGTAGACACTGGAGCTAATAGTGATGGTAAATTTTATTTTGGATCTACCATATATAGTGCTTATGACATTGGCAATGAAGATACAAGTGTATTGGATTGGTTTGGTGATTCTATAATGGTTTTGGTTAATTCCGAAGTGGCTTCTATAAAAAATTCCGCTACAGGAACTCCTGGACTTTATGCGATTAAGCAAAATGCTACTAATCCTAATGCGGAAGGTTACGCTATTAAAAGATCGGGTAGTGTAATAGTTGATGACTCTACATATACTTTTCGCTTAGACAATATAAATTTTCCCAATAATATAAATATACCAATAATAGGGGATTCGTTGAGAGGTGCTTATGAAGACTTTGTTTTTGTTACAAACATAGAGGGTCCTACTGGAGCTCAACTCCAATATACGGTAACAACTAGTGGTAGAGTAAACGATGTTTACCTTAGAGAAGCTGATATTGTAACTGGAGGAGGGATTCCTGATTTAAAATTTGCATATACTATAAACGATTTAGGTTGGTATAGCTATAAAATAGTAGTTAAACAGACAGAACAAGAATACTACAATGTATATTTGCCTGGAATGCTTAATGGTTATCCTGGACAGTCTGGGAGCTTAGGCGATGCTTCTAATGTTCCTGATCCTATACCCCCAACTCCTGGAGGTATTGATAATGGACTATTTCCTACAAATGAAACAAATAAAACGGCTTTTACAGTATTGTTTAACGACAATATAAATAAAATACCAAGAGATTTACAAGAAGTTGGTGATCAAGATTTACAATATAGAAGTTCTGTTACATTATACGGTCGAGTAACTAATACAATGACAATTGATCCAAGCGGTAGTCCTTATACCAATTCAATTCCTTCTAATTCTCAATATTACGCTAGATTAGACTACGAAGGTAAAACGGCAATATCACATACCTCTACAGCTATAGCAAGAGCTAAAGAAGTTAATATGGGATCTGCTGATTTAACTGATGTGCCTTTACTATATAGTGAGCAAGCGTATAAAGGCGCAAACGTTTTTTATCAATTAGAAACTAATCCGTTAATAGCAAGAATATCCACAACTGAAAAATCAATTGGAGCAACAGCTTTATGGGGACCAACTCCTTCCGGAGGAACTGCTCCTGTTAACATACCAGATGGCGCCAATAACATGTTACCTTTTCTATCTATATATGAAACACAGGCGGTTAACTCTTTATTAGATTTATATTGGGAAACAGCTTCTGAAGGTTTAATAGTAGATTTAAACGCTGATGTTCTTAGTGGTGCTGGAGGAGCAACTTCTTTTGTTAATGTTACATGGGATTTTGATGAAACGACTCTTCCCAACACAATTGTTACAGGTGTTTTTGAACCTGTTAATAGTGAAGCAGAGGTATACCAAGTTCCTACAACGGCTACATTGGAAAGCCAAACAGATGGAAATGGAGAAAATGTAGAATTGTTTGAGTTACGATCTTTTACTAGCGGAAGTAATCAAGGTAAATATCAAATAGCTTTTAAAGGTGATGATAATGGAGATTCATTAGTTTTTGATGCGTCCAGTAGAGCATTAGATGTTTATAGCTTTGTAATAGCTGTTACTACAAGCGACGATATAACAACCGAAATACCTTTAACAGGACAAATAGGTGGGTTTGGAGCATTAAAGAATATTGCACCTTCTTTTTCTACATTACCTAATTCAGCAGTAACTAATACTACTTCAGTTATATATCCAGCTGCTAATTGGACAAATACCGTAAACGGTACAGCTTCTGATTTTGACGGCGCAAAAACTATAGGCCTACAGTTTTCTATGGAGTGGCTAGGAGCCCCAGAATTAAACCCTATAGATTTATATGGATGGGAAATGGATGCCTCAAACGGCCAAATAACACAACCGGTTCCGCCTGATGATAATACTCCAAATCCTAACGGAACATGGGAGATTCGATTAACTATGCAGGATGCTTTTGACGTAGGTTCACCTACTGGCGATTATAGTTGGCTATTTGATTTTCAAAACGTCACTATAACATTGGGTTATCCAGCAGTTAATCCATTAGCTTTGTCTAACATTTGTGTACTGTCTACGCCTATGGGCCCTTATTTTAATGGGTTATTGACTAACGCCTCGTCTAAGCCTACTGTGGCTGAGTATCAAGGTATAACAGTACCTGTTAGCGATGAAGCATTTCCACTTGGACCCCCGGGGACCCCCCGAGCTGATTATAATTCCCAAGGCTTTACTACGTCATCAACTGGATTATGGTTTATTGGTAACCAAGACTTGGAACTTATTAATACAGACAATTTGGATGGGTATTGGCCTCCGGAATATGACGACGTAAGGAATGACCAGGCCGGCACAGAACCGACTTTTGGGGGGAGCACAGGTACTGGTATATTTCCTAATGAAGGAGCAGCAGGAACCCCGTATCAAAGCTACAATAAAAAGTATCAAATAGGTGGGAATGTTGCTGGACCTTTTAGTGCCCAGGCTCACCGTAGCGGAACTATAATGTTTACAATAAACGTTTTTGCTAGTAATGTGCCTTTTAGTGATGTTGCTGTTGGAACATTACAACCTATTAGTGTTTTTATTTATTATAGGAAAGCTCAAGCGACAGGAGATGTAGATCCTTGGACAGAAATACCAAATAGTGGTGCATTAGAATACAATAATGTACGACTTAGGCCTAATTTTGGAGATTGGCCGCCTTATGTAAACGGCTACAAATACGATGGAGATGAAAAAACTTTCGTACAATATGTTAGAGCATTTAATAAGAGCGACTTTGATACTCCTGGCTCCACAGAAGATATTGAATATGCTATAATAGTTAAAGGCTTAGAATTTGTTGGGGGCACCGGAAGTGGTATCCACCATCCTATAGCTTGGGTTACCGCTGACGACGTTCACTATCCTAAATGCTTAAATTGGCAAGGGACAAACGCTGCATTAACGAGTACTAATACTAGAGCCGGAGCAACTCCAGGAGTGGCTGGAAGTGGATCTTTTAAATATGAGGCTTCCGCAGGATCAAATAATAGCGAAACTTTTGATAGTAATTTTACTCAAACACTTTATGCGGATAATCCCTACGGAGATTACGTAAATAATTTTTACACAGATGTAGGATTAACAACTGTATGGGAACCTAATGAAGGCGAACAATTCATTAATTATAGATTAGTTCAAAGCGAATTTAATACTACTTTGCCAAATTGGATCGTGCAAAGAGGTGGGGGTTCAGGGGAAGATTCTATAAAAATGCAATGGATTTCTGAATTTCAAATACCTGGCGGTGAAAAAGCTGCACGTTCTGAAGGTACAGTTTCAAAATCTTTTTTAGTTGGAGCTTATACTGGAGGACCAGGTACTGTTATTTTTCCAGCAACTGCCGTTTTTGGAACCACAAGGCTGTTTATAAAAACCAACATTTAAAAAACCAATTATGGCTGCAAATATAGAATTAAAATATTTTAATACATTCTGGTTAAAAAAAATCAAGACAATAGCAGACGTTAAGAATGAACTTGATAACGGAGATCTTATTACGGCTTCTTTGACATCAGTTAGTGGTACTACTTTTACTATTAATACCGCATTAGACGATACCCTTATGAATGTAGGTCAACAAGTTACCATGACCTACACTAATTTATTAAATGTAGTCTTAGAATATAATTCCTATATTATTTCAAAAACTAGTGACAATGTATTTTTAGCAGCAGCTGGAGTTATTGATGGAGTATCAGGAACTCCTACAATGACTTTTGGTAAAATAATAAACTTTGATAATATACCTCAAGCTTATGCTCCTACAATAACTAGTGATTGGTTTATTGAAGAGTCAAGAATTAATGGAGGTTACAATAATACGTCGGTTGATTTTGGGGTTAAAGCATATTTAGTTGAAGACGAAACTAATCAATCAAATAGGTTTAGTTCATTAATACATTCTGGTATATTTAATTCTAGAACTGGTATTAATCAAACAAATCAATTTAGCGTAGGCGAAGATATAACTAGAACAATAGATCCGGCTAATGGATCAATACAGAAACTTTATGCTGAAGATACTAACCTTATTATATTTCAAGAAAATAAAGTAAGTAAATCTTTAATAGATAAAGACGCTATATATGCAGCGGAAGGTACAGCTATAACTACTTCAGGTGCTCAGGTTATTGGGCAAAACGTTGCTTTTGGTGGTGAATACGGAATATCAACAGATCCAGAGTCCTTTGCGGTTAATGGCTATAGAAAATACTTTACAGATAGAGATCAAAATGTTGTTTGTAGATTGTCTGTGGACGGTATAAGCGTAATATCTAACTTTGGTATGACCGACTTTTTTAGAGATAAATTATCTACTGCAAAAGTAGGTGGAGTAAAAGGGGGATGGGATGCTCATAATAAGCAATACGTTTTATCTATAGAATCAGATCCTAATAATAATAATAAAGGATTACCTGAATACAATACATTATCGTTTGATGAAAGTGTAAAAGGTTGGACGAGTTTGTTTAATTATAAACCTAATCAAATTATTAGTTTAAATAATGATTATTTTACAACCTTCTCTGGGGAAATATATAAACATTACACATTGGCACCTAATACAAGTGCTAGAGCTACTTTTTACGGTATTACATATAATTCCAATGTAACCTTTGTGTTTAATGGCAATCCTTCAATTGTTAAAAACTTTCAAACAATAAATTATGAAGGAGATAGCGGATGGAAAATGCTAAGCTTTAATACTAGTACCGACACAGCTTTTCCTATAACTCAATCCATTTTTGCAACCACTCTTGAAGAATTACAAAATTCTTTATTAATAAATAGATTTAAAGTAAAAGAAAACAAATATTTTGCAGATATAGTTAATGCTACATCGGCTCAAAGTGGCGAAGTAGTATGGGGAGGTTCTTCTTCAGGAATAAAAGGATTTTTTGGAGAAGTAAAAATGCAAATAGATAATGCTAGCAATGGTAAAAAAGAATTATTTGCCGTAAGCACAGGATTCGTACAATCATCTTAAATTAAATTATGGAAGTATCACAAATAGAAACAATACCACCAGAAGAAATTCTTCATCATATTAATGACTTTAGAGGCGCTATGTGGGATAAAATTGCTGCGTTTAGAGAAATAATAGAGGCTCAAGACGATTGTCTTATCCACAAAGTAGGTACACCTCAGACAGAAGAAATGAAAGATGTATTTCCTTTAAAACAAACATTAGAAGGAGGATTATACACTAGAGAATTATTTATGCCAGCTGATCAAATAGTCATTAGCATGATACATAAACAACAACATCCATCTTTTTTGTTAAAAGGTAAAGTATCTTATTTAACAGATGCGGGAGAAGTTAAAACTATAACAGGGCCACACATAATTCATACTCAAATAGGAACTCAAAGAGTTATATTTGTACATGAAGATACCCAGTGGTGTTGTGTATATAAAACAGATGCTAAAACATTTGAGGAAGCGGAAGCTGATGTTTACGCAGACAATTATAAAGAACTACCTCAAGAAGTAATAAATAAAATAAAAACAATATGTCAGGAATAGCAGCAGGCATCGGAGCCGCGGTGTCAATCGGTATTTTTCTTGTAAAAAATGGTAAAGCTAAGAAAAAAGAAAGAGCCGCTCAGCGAGAAAAAGCAAGAATACAAAGACAAATAAGCGCTTTTGAATCTAGTAGACAAGCTATTACAAACCCATACGCTGGAGTAACTTCTTTAGCTGGTTTAGCTACGGATTTATCAGAAAACTTAAGCAATCCTTTTGCTAATCTAGGTGTTGCTACAAGTGCTGCGGAGATACAGATGGAACAAACAGATATTGCTTTAGCAAATACACTAGATACGCTACAAGCTACGGGAGCGAGCGCCGGAGGGGCTACAGCATTAGCTCAAGCAGCTCAGCGAAGTAAAAAAGATGTTGCAGCTAGTATTGAGAAACAAGAAGCGGATAATGAAAAGCTAGAAGCTCAAGGAGAGCAAAGATTGCAAGAACAACAAAATGCCGAAAAAGCAAGAATACAAGGTATTCAAATATCAGAAGGTGGTAGAGCTCAGAATGCGGAAGCTCAAGGAGCTGCTTTTGTTTTTGGAGCGCAGGAGGAAAGAGACAATGCGAAACTTGACAGAATGGCTGGAGGTCTTGATCAAGCTAGAGTGAATGCATCTAATGCTGATGCAGCACAAAGTGCTAATACAAGTGCTTTAATAGGTAGCCTTGGCAATATGGCTGCTGGAGCCGCTGCTGGAATGGGTGGGGGCGGAAGCGATAGCTCAACAACAACACCATAAAATTAAAATATAAAAAATGAGTTATAGAAACCCACTGATAATAGACGACAAATCTGACATAACCGGAGCACAGGATATAACTAATGTTGGAAATACTTTTGCTAGCATTATTAATACTAAAAATGAAAGAGCTAGATTAGCTAAAGAAAAGAAAGATAAAGAAGACGCCCTTATTTCTAAGCAGGTCATTAATATGGCTAATAAAAAAGCAGAAGGAGATGCTCAATTTGTTGCTGGGCTTACTGACTTGGGAGGTACTATTCAATCTTCTCTTGGAGCTGAATATGAGAAGCTATCTCAAAGTAACTTTGAATTAAGACAACTTCAGTTAGCAGGAGATGCTAGTCCTGAAGTATCTAAACAGATAGGACAAAACCTGCAAAAAATGTTAGAGGCAAGAACTTTAGGGGAGCAAATGATTGCAACAACTGGTGAATTAGGCGAACTCATAGACAACTATGAGGCTATTAATAAAACTATATTCTTACAAGACATGGAAGATCCTAATACTGGAGAAGTAAATGGGAATTTGTCTAAAGCTATTATATTTGGATTTGGAGGTAAAGAAAAATATGAAGCTAGTATGGTTAATGTAGATGGCGAATTAAGAGCTCAAGTAATAACTCCTGAGGGCGTAAAGTATTCTATTCCCGCTAAGCAATTTAAAGACATAACTGAAAACTTAACATTAGAAAAAGTAAATAATGCAGCTGAGTCACAGATGCAATTTACTGATAATGAACTTAGAGATGAAAAAGGTAACATAAATCAAAGTTTAATAAACGATAAAACATCATATAATAGAACCGGCTCAGATGGAATTCAGCGCATAGGCACAAGAAATCTTTTAGATTTAACTAGTGTCACAAGAGCTAGAGATAATGCGGTTATGGAGACTGAAGCTTTATTAACTTCATCAGAAGGTAATATTCAATTAAGGAATTTATACCTTGCTGATTTAAAAATTGATAGTGTTGATTATGAAGCTGCAAATGAAGAGGATAGAGCAAAAATGGTTGCAGAAAAAGCAAATACATTATTTGATAAATCTAGTGGCTTAATACTGGAGGATGGAAATTATTACGTTGATACCGATGAAAAAACTTATAAAGTGGCAACACCTAAAGCTACAGGCGCTGCAAAAGAAGACATAGCTTTTACGGAATGGAAAGAAACTTTTAATACGTCGGCTGATCTCACCGCTGCATCTTTTAATCTTGGAAGAAACACTAAAATTGGTAATCAAACCCTATCAACTGCTCCAGTTATTGAAAAAAGTGAAGATACGTTTAAAATTAAATTGCAAACTTCAAACGAAATACCTGATGATCCTTTAACAAAGAAGAAAGATTTTGTTGCAGCAAAAAGCAAAACTTATGATTTAAAGCAACCTACAGAATTAGACGCTTTTGTAAGGCTATTGCCAGGAATAAGTACAGCTAAAGAGCGTAGTGAAGTCAAAGCTTTAATTACAGCTAAAATAAAAAACGAAGATGCTCCTGCTCTGACTTGGGGACAGCTTAACGATTTAAATGATGACAATACTGAAGGGCCAACCAACAAACTAGAATAATATAATTAAATATGGATATATATATAGTAATAGTAAACGGTGTTAAGCAAAGAGTTACAATATCACCAGAAGAATATGATGGATTTATAGCAGAGTATCCTGACGCTATTTTAGAGGAAAAAGAAACTCAGGATTTTCAAGCAGACACTGCAGCGGATGTAGATGTAGTGTCGGAGAAAGTAACATTAGATACGGATTCTGCATCGGAAAATGGTTCTTTGGAATTAACAGAAACATTTAAGCCTGAGTCAGAAGAACAACAGCGCGTTGATAAAGCTATGGCTGATATTAAGGCTATAGAAATAACGCCTGAGCTCGAAGCAGAATGGGAAGCGGAAGTTAATTCTGGTCCTGTAGATATTATGGTCGACAACCCAAATAGCGGTTGGAACGACAAGTCTACAAAAATGCCTTATGATAATAAGGTTAAAGAAGCTAGAACAATGCTTGCTAAAAACCAAAAGGTTAGTGAAGCAGAGGTTCCCTCTGACGATGTTATAAAGCTAGCTAAAACCCTTACGGTAAAAGAAAAAAGACAAGATTGGCTTGCAACAAAAAGAGAAGAAGCTTTTGAAAGGTATGAAGACGATGTAAATCCTCTATTATCTTTTAATCCTATAGACAAATTTATAAAACAATACGCTCCGCCTGGAATGTATGAAACTGATGTAGAAGAAGAATATAGATTAGGTAGAAAACAAATGACCTCTAGGTTTAACAATGAATTTTTAGAAAAGGAGAAAGAAATTGATAATAGATCAAAAAGCATTGATGAAAATGTTGCTTTAATGGATGTTGCTAAGTTAAAAATCCAAGAACTAGACACTAAGTATATAAACACACCTAATGAAGTAACTGCAGAAGAAATAAACGAATATAAAAACCTAGTAGAAACTTATAAAACTGCTTATGGTTCAGCTATATCTGCTTCTGACGGGTTAAGTGAAATGGCTACTGACTCAGATGACATAGAGGTTTTAGCGGATATGGCTAAAAGAACTTATAACAATGTTGATGTTGCTACTAATAGAATAAAATCCGCTGCAGTAAATTTAGCAAGCGGTCTTGGAATATTAGGATCTGAAATTAATATACAAGCGGTTTTAAAAAGAACCGGTGTACTTGATGATGAAAATGTAGGAGAACTACCCGTTTTTATGCAAAATTGGTATAAAGCCGGAGATGAAGTTAACAAAGGCATTAAAGCTGGTTCAGCAAAATTATACGAAGTTGCTAATGAAATTACAGGAGCCACGAAGCATAGACAAGAATTTGAAGGAGCTGCGGATAGCCTAGAAAACTTTGGCGAGTTTATGCTTGATTTACTTACAGAACAATCTGTAAATACAGCTATAACCGTGGGTACTGGAGGCGCTGGTTTACTTATTTTAGCAGGAGGTGCTGCTGGTAATAAGATGAATGAAATGAACGAAGAAATATTAGAAGGAGAAAATATTTCACCCGCTCAATTTTATGCCGCAGGTCTTTTATACGGAGTAGCGGAATATGTAACTGAAAAAGTTTCTTTGGGTCAAGCTTTACGAGGTTTAAATGCAATGGGTCTTCCTGTAAAAAACTTTACCAAGGCATTTGATTTAGGCAGCTCAGGTTTAAAAGGAGGAATGACTTTTGGTAGAGCTTTTAAAAGATGGGGAAAAGGTATTAATCAAGAAGGTATGGCGGAGCTAGGGGCTCAACTTAGTAATAATTTAGTGGATAATTATTTATTGGGTAAAGATGTATCTATTACAGATGGGCTTAGTGAAGCTTATATTACCGGTGGATTGATGTCAGGATTAGGGTTTGGAGCTCCTGTAATTGCTACAGATATAGCTAAAGCCTTTATGAACGATGGATTGATGGCTAAAAGAAACGATCTTTCTGCTAAAATGCTACAATTAAGTAAAGATCAAGAAAAAATACAGTCTCAAAGCTTAGGTGTTTTTAATAAAGAAGCAGCGGAAGCGTATAACTTATTGCAGAAACAAAAAGAAGCTCTTTTGTTCGAAAGCCATAGGCTTATGAAAAACGTATCAAGCACCGTTGATGCTTTAGATAGTACTGATAGACAAAGATTAATAGATTTAAGTAATGATACTTACAATTTAAAAGCTGAAAACGAAAAGCTTAATAAGAACACGATGATTCCTAAGGAGGCATTGAAAGGTCTTATAGAAGCAAATACAACTAAAATACAATCTAATAACAATCAGCGTGACTTAATTCTTGACAACACTTTATATTCTAAAGATAAAGCTATGGCTGATAAACTAGCGGCAGACTTTATAGCAAAAAATAATTTAGGAGAGTCAATACTTTACATAGACGGTAAAACAACCGATGAGGTTGCTGATCAAATGAAAGCTGAAGCAGACAAAGCCGTTGCTGAAGGAAAAATTACTCCAAAACAATATACTAAACTAAAAACAGATATACAAGCTTTTAAAGAAACAAAAGGCGTAGAGGGCGTTTATATAGGCCAAGACGTAGGCATTCCAATGGTAGCCACTGTAGAAGATGTTGCTCTCGGCACTCTTGGGGTAGAAGTACCGTTTGCGCCTGGACAATATAATGGAGCGGTAAAAAGACACGAAGTTGGGCATGCTATTTTATTCAGTAAGTTTTTAACAGGTAATCCAGCAGCTTACAAATTAGTAGAACAATTTGAAAAGTACATGATCAATAATTACAAAGGCGCTGCTGAACGATTTGCTGCTGTTGATGCTAATTATCCTCCAGGTAAGTTTACTAAAAATAAAATACTAGAAGAAAAGCTAGCCACCATGCTAGAATACGTTTCAAAAACAAATATTTCAATGGATAAAACCTTTTCAAATAAGGTTATGAATATATTCAAAGGAGATAAAGATTTTTCTAAATTAGAATCTGTAAAAGATGCTGAAGGTGTTTTAGGTATGTTACAAAGTTTTGCTAGGATACTTGACAAAGGAGATCTTACAGGTGAAGAATTAGCAGCAAAAGTAGTTAAAGGAGAAGTTGTGGGTACAACAACAGCGGATGTTGATGCAACAGCAGACACACAGGCTAAAGGGCCTACTTTTTCTTTAAAAGCACAGCTGAATAAATTTGAAACAGCTCTTGAAAAAATAGAAGAGGACTATGACAATAATATACTTGACTACGACGACTACGAACAAAAAAGAGATTTACAAGAAGAAAGAATAGCTGCTGTAAAAAAGAAAATTGAATCTGTAGGTGAAAGCGAAGTAGTGTCTAAGCCTAAAAAGAAAAAAGAAAGTACCGCTGATCAAAAAGAGCAAAACGCGGAGGTAGATGCTTTGGTAGGCGAAAAAGATGTTGAAGGAAATTACATATCAAGTAAAAAAGAATGGTTGAAAGACGGTGTAGCTAAAGCTTATAACGCTATAGTTAAGGGAAATTTAATAGACGGTTTAATAGTAAAAGGTATTGTAGGTGATACAGTGCAAGGCAAATCTGTTGCAGAGTTTGTGCAGGAAGTTAAAGAAAGCTTAACTCCTCTTTTAATGAGATTTAATCCTGAAATTAATAACAGTCTAATAGGTTTTATTAATAGTCAATTGCGTTTTAGAAAAGGTGATGCTCTTAAAAAACTTAGAAAGAGTAAAACAGAAGATATTGACTCGGGCACAAGAGAAATGAATGCTATTGAAAACAAAGCAGACAAAACCTCTAAAGAAACTAGACAGGAGCCTATAGGCAATCTATTAAAAGCAACTAGTCTAATATCTCAAGCTACAAGAAGTAAACTAGCTGAGGGCCTTAAGAAATGGGCTATAAGCAATAAAATTGATTTTGATAATTTTAGGTTTAGTATGGTGGACACAACACTTACTATTACAGATGAATTAGGTAACCCTGTGTTTCAAGAGCTTAAAGGAAAACAAGTTGTAGAGTCTTTATTAGATGACGCTATGCGCGAAATATTTCCTAATGTTAGTCCTGATAAAATATTAGACACTAGAAAAATGTTTACAGGTAAAGAAGCTAGCGCAATGCACAAAGCTTTTATTGCCGATGTTGTTGATCCTGATTCTGTTATAAAGTCGAGTGATACCGACAATTTAGCTGGAATATTTATAAAAATATTACCTAAAGGAGCTGTTGCTGCTGATGGTAAAAACAAAGCACTTGCTAAAGATGTTAACACAAATAAAGCTACTGCTTTAGATCCTAGTATTTTACAAAACTTCTATGTTAAATCCGGAAATGCTATTGGTAAGACTGGATTACAGGAATATGTTTTAAAAGATAATATTAGATACAGTGACGTTTATGCTGCTTTTGGTATGGATTCAGCTGGAAATAAAACTACTTATAATCGTAGCGGAAACACTAGATCTGTATTAGCTGCTTCTGGTAGATTACTAGGACAATTAATGATGAACGAAGTTATTCGTACTGATCTTGGTTTAACTACTGAACAGCAATTAAATACAGCTGCAGGTAAAAGTGATGCGATGTTTAGTATTCAGAAACAATTAGCTAACAATGTAACTCCTATAAACAAACTTTCAGAAGCAAAACAATTGCAAATTTATAATTTAGCAGGCGAGGGAATAAGAGAGGTGCAAAATAAAATAGCTAATTTAAAAGAAATTATTTTAGCTATAGATGGAGAGCCTGTATGGATCGCAGAATATATGCCTTATGTTGAAGCCGTTATAAAAGATTTTAAAATTAGATCAAAAGAAAAATGGCCTAGATCTGAAGAAAGAATTATTGAGGCTTTTATGGAAATTAAAAATTTACCTAAAGGAATTGAAATACTTCAAGAAATTCTTAATA
>Ga0307488_10000587_pt1 | contig 30227 bp, 29 predicted proteins | sample SB02metaG_FD_202248 | JGI IMG/M metagenome (GOLD analysis project Ga0307488, IMG submission 202248) | Sea-ice brine microbial communities from Beaufort Sea near Barrow, Alaska, United States - SB 0.2 | ecosystem: Environmental > Aquatic > Marine > Coastal | place: USA: Alaska | collected...
TTTAAAATAGGTGCCCTATATTCTAATGCAATTACGAACGCTCTTTTCTTCCCCAAAAAACAATACATGTAATTGGTGACCTCTAAAATTTGTGGTTTTTAAGCTTAATTGTTAGCATGCTATTTTTGTTACTATTTTTTTTTTACTAAAACCGCTACTTTCAAAGCGTATTTAATAGTTTTGATACTTCTTATGGTTTCGCTAATACAGACTCTTATTGAGGCTCATAGTTATGCGCATATACGTTTGGTTTGATAAATTTTAGCTGCTTTAACCATCGTTTCAATGAGGTTATAAAAGTGTTCCTTTTACTTTAAGATCTATTTAAACAATAGCAAAAAGCCTCTAAACACGTATTCATACTAAAATCGGGTACCTAAGAATACGTTCTTCTAAGCAAAGATGCAACTGCATGTATCATAGCGTGTACTTCCTTAATTTTTTTACCCCATTGCTTATAACTTGAGGTATATTATAATCTTTGGATACAGAAATACAGCTTTCTATACATTAATTGCAATAGCGGCTGTTTCAGCAATATGTATATCAAATAATTTTTCTAATTCTTTTGATAAAAAATTAGCAATCTTTACAGCATACCTTCTTTTTATTTTTCTAGTATCTTTTAATTCTAGTGCTGTTTCAACTCTTTTCTTGGTGCTGTAATAACCTCAACCAACCTTCCCCGTTTCTTTACCACCAATTACAAATTCATCCACATGAATGTTACCTTTCATTGGATGATGTGCCCTAGATTTCATAACTTTTCTAACCTTGTGCATACACAAACAAGCTGTTTTTTTTCTGTAACTCTAAAAAGAATACCGCTACAACTTGCAGATAACTTTTGGCAGTAGTACCTGTCAAAACATATGAAAAATGCTTTTAGGCAAACCAAGTTTAACTTTATGAAATAGCGTGTTTGCTGGCGCAGTTTGAGTAAAACTATATTTAGTACAAATCCTTGTAAAATTCTTACGTAATTACCTTTCTTTGTGATTGCATTGTACACATTCAAAACCATTTTTCCGTTTCATAGTTATCAACTATTCCGTACAACTCTCATTCGTTTTAAAGTGTCTACTGCACTCCAAAATATTTTGACCTTGAAAATAGCTCTATTTTAACTATTTTGCTGATATCTAAGACATAAAATGATCTACTTATCTAGATACCCTTATATTTTTTTAGCAATTTTTTACAGCGTTTCGTAAAGTTGCACAAAATAAAAAGGCATTCCCTTGTTAGCTAATTAAATGTTTATGAGTGTTTTATAGGCTTAGTTTAGTTACCGGTGTTTTTGCTGCATCCGGTGTTTTTGCTATTGTTACTCCTTTTGGCACAGTTTGAGCTACTTTTGATACCATACCTTCCGAATTACCCGATATTTTAGTGCTTTTTTCTCCCAAATTCTGAGCCTCCGTGAATGCGAAAAATTTTTTTCCCTTATCCGTAGACGTATCTAATTCGCCTAAAGTTTCTAATGTTGGTGCTGGTGGTGGTGGAACTGCTGCTACTGCTGCTGCTTTTTCTGCAGATGGTGCTAGTACTGGCCTGTCGTCTTGTGGTGTGGTTTCTTTTGGTACTTCTAAGTCTAAGAAGTCTGATTCTTTAAGTGATGCTATTGAACTTTTCTCAACCTTAGACGTCAATGCGCTAAATTTGTCTAAACCTTTCTTGTTTAGGTTCTCTTTCAATGTATCTCCTAACACTTTATTAAGTGCTTCTAAATTATTTATTTTAACCTGTATACTGTAAATTAAATCAGCATGGTCACGCACATTTGGGTTCTCATTTAATTTACGCAATAACAAATTTATATCCTCGCTTAATTCACCCTTTAAACGAATTGATTCTTTTTGTTTCTCACTAAACTTCTCATCAATTTTACTAGCATCAACTAAATTCTCTAAGTTTTCCTTTATTTGTTTTTTATTTTCCTCTGTGAATCTTTTGCCTACATCTGTAAATGCTGTTATCGTAAAAGGTTTTCCATTTCTTATTACTTCCACTTTCTCTTGTATTCTTTCCAATCCATCTTTTGGTTTTTGAGAAATAGAAGCTTGTTCTGCTACTTTAACAGTGTTATTTTCTGGATCCACTTGAAAAACCGTACCTGTTGATTCCGAATACTTCTTAAGATGGTTTTTATAAAGCTCTTTTAAAGCTATTTCTTTTAAAGCGCTCTCTGTTCTATCTATCTCTATTAAATCTTCTGAATGCTCTAACATAGCATCAATTGCTGCTGCTGCTGTTTCTGCTGCTGATGCTGGTGGTATTATTTCTTCATGAGTTTTTGCAGGCTCATCTACTTTTTTAATCTCATCTTTTGCTAGTGTTTCTGGCGCTACTTCTTCTAAGGGCTCTGGTGTTTTAGCTGCTTCTAATGGTATTTTTGCTGTTTCTGCTGCTGCTGCTGCTGTTTCTACTAATGGTGTTCCTACTTCTTCTGCTGCTGGTGGTATTGTATCTGTTGGTGGTGGTGGTAGTTTTTGAGATATTGTTGACCTCTTAAGTACAGTTGGCAACCGATTCCGCAGACTTTTTGGTATTGAACTTATCTTATTCTTAAACTTCTCTAATTTGCCTAAATCTCTATTTTTTAGGTTCTTTGACAATTTATCTCCTAACTCTGTATTAAGTGCTTTTAATTCATTTATTTTCCTAGATATATTTTCTTTTAATTCAGGATTTTCAGAGTCACCCAAATCTGGTTTCTTAGTTAAATTATCCAATAACGATTCTGCATCCTTGCTTAATCCATCCTTTAAATCAGATGCTTCTTTTAGTTTCTTAAGAAACTCCTTATCATTTTTAATAGAAGCAACTAATCCCTTTAATCTTTTCCTTATTTTTTTTTTATCCTTTTTTGAGACGTCTTTGCCTACATCTGTAAATGCTGTTATCGTAAAAGGTTTTCCATTTCTTATTACTTCCACTTCCTCTTGTATTCTTTCCAATCCATCTTTTGGTTTTTGAGAAATAGAAGCTTGTTCTGCTACTTTAACAGTGTTATTTTCTGGATCCACTTGAAAAACCGTACCTGTTGATTCCGAATACTTCTTAAGAATAGCTTGATATTTAAATATATCTTCATCTCTTGTTACATGCATTTTACCAGGCCCATCTGCTGCTACTAATGCTGCTTCTGCTGCTAATGCTTCTGCTGCTACTGCTTGTGCTACTGCTTGTGCTACTGCTTCTGCTTCTGCTGCTAATGCTACTGCTTCTGCTACTGGTACTGCTGCTGCTATTGGTAATATTGATCCATCTGCTGCTAGTGGTACTGCTTGTGCTACTGTTTCTGCTGGTTTATTTTGCATAATAATTAGGTATGTATATGAATAAGAGTTTCATGGACGCTAATTCCCCTAAAACAAACTTAAATAGCTTTAATTTAACTCCTATATTCTTGATGTCTTTCCTTGAGATGCATCTACATCGCAATAACGACTATGAATAGCAATCAATTCGTCATACAGAACACATTCTACAATTTGCTCTGCTGCTCTGCCTACAATTTAATCTACTTTACAAAGCGTACTCAAGCGATGTGCAATGACATTAGTAGTGCTGTTTTTAGTGAACGCATCCAAACTTCTCTGAATAAAGTACTTCCCTTTCTGTGTCTAAATTAGAAGTCGTTTCATCTAAAATAATAATTGTAAGATTTGCTGAAATAGCGCTTGCAATAGCAATGCGTTGCCTTTTCTTACTCAATAACTGCACTCCACGTTCTGCTATTAAAGTATCCAAAACCATCCTCAAATTTATCGGTAAATTCATTTACATAAGCTGCATTTGCAGCATTTTGTAGTTGTTCATGAGATGCGTTAGGTCTTATAAATATTTTCTTTACTTGTTGCTTCAAATAAAAACGCATCTTGTAAAACTACTCCTAAATGCACTCTAAAACAGCTTAGTTGTACCTTAGAAAAATCTTGCGCATCCATAGGAACCATACCCAATGTTGGATTTAAAAAAGTTGCAGTATGCTCTAAAGTTCTTTGAATTAAAGCCTACATCTGCATGTAAGAAAAGTCCCTGAACAGGAATCTCTGCTTGCTCAAGAGTTGCGGTTACTACCTCAAATTGTACTGCAATAGCATGCAGGTAGTTCTGGTTTCCAGCGCAGGGTGGGTATCATTTATCTCTCTATAAAATATAGAACATTGGTTGTTTTTCGCTTTTTTCTTCCTTGATACTCAACAGCAACTCCGCCTCTTATTGCTGGGGTATGACTACTGTCTAAAGCTACAACAGAAAGGTCTAACTCCTATTGGTGAACTTAAAGAAATTGTATCCAATAAGAATTTAATGCATCAGACAAACATCACTTTCCATACTGATAATAAATGGTATTCCATGTGAAGTACTGCTCTTCAAATACGTCTTCTTCCGGAAGCAGATTCCATTGCATTCCTGTTTTAAGGTTATAAAATGGAGCATTTATAATTGCTACCAAGACGCTGTAGCGGGAAATCTTCGTTTTGTTTTAGGAATTAAAGGGACTATTTCTATTTTTATGACATCTTTATTGAGTGCACATCACATAAGGGGTTTCTTTTTGAATGTGATCCGATTTAAAACCCAAATAGCAACAATTCTGTTTTAAATATCTAAAAAAGTTTAAAGCACTTCATATAAAAAATGCTGTCTGCAAACCAAGCTTAACTTTAGGAAATAGCCTATTTACTAGGGCAATTTCAGTATGGCTGCATGTATTGCAAGCCCTTTAAAAATTCTTCCGTAATTGCCTTGTTTTGTTATTGCATTTTTAGACACTCAAAACCATTTTTGCGTTTCATAGTTATCAACGATTCCGTACAACACTCATTCGTTTTAAAGTGTTTACTGCACTCCAAAAGATTTTGACTTTAAAAAACAGCTATATTTTAGCTATTTTACTGATATCTAAGCCATCAAATTAGCTACTGACCTCGATACTCTTAGTATGCTAAAGGCAGATAACTTTTCATCTTTCCAGACCTCTCTTTTTAGTAACATCTTACCCCTTTTCTTAAAACCACCAATGATACCTTTTATTTCATACTTTTTCAAGGGTGTGTTCTGTTGCTGCTTATCTTAAATTTCCCCTGCTATAACGCACCCTTTCTGCATGTTAACGATTGCGCTATCGGAACTAAAAAAAACATTGTACGAAGAATCTTCACCAGCCTATTAATAATTAAGAAAAACGTTTCAAGATACAACTATTATTGTATATTTGCAGTCCTTAAATGAAGCATCATTTCGGGGTGTAGCGTAGCCCGGTTATCGCGCCTCGTTTGGGACGAGGAGGTCGCAGGTTCGAATCCTGCCACCCCGACTAAAACTCTGAATATTTATAAAATATTCAGAGTTTTTTTATGCAATAACAACTATTCACGTGTGCGCTTCTTTTTTGTGCGGGACTCCAAAAGTATTCTATTAGATTTACCTCCAATAATATTTAAGAAAGATAGAAAGAACATCTTTGCAGGAACACCGGGTTTGCCGTTAAAGATTACAATTTTATTTTTTAAAGAGAAATAGTCTCAAAATAGGACGTTTTATTTTTAGAAAAAATAAGAAAAAGGGCTGAAGGTATCTAATCTATATGAGCCCTGTTAAAAGCATAAAAAATTGAATAGCATACTGCCTGAGCACCCCAACAAAAGAACTACATATTAAGTATCCTTCGAGGTCATATTCAATAAATTTAGCAGTTCCAAATACTTCTGAATCTTTCATATTACCACTGCTAAAATATTGAAATGCTTCTCCTTAGGTTCATTATGGATGCAATGCCATCATCATCCGTTTTACTACAACTAATAAAACGAAGGAAATGGATATGAATAAAATAATACGTTTTCTTTTTAAATGCTTTATTTATTAGATTTTAAGTGCTACTTTATGGCAGTAATTTATGTACTCTTTTCTACTATAGAAAGACGCACAAGAACTTACAAAATTTTTGTTTAACAAAAAATTATTGTTTAACAAATTGAATATTATATTAAACATTTGTATCTTTACCTAAAATATATAACACATATGGCTCGCAAGAAAAACATCAGCAAAGACGACTTAATTTCTTGGTACATGGGGTTTGTACTAGAACACAATCACCACCCTAAATCTGTATTCAGTTTCGCAAAAGAAAACAATTTTGAAGAAGCAGATTTTTACAAATTTTATGGATCATTTGAAGCAATTGAGCAATCTATTTTTAGCGAATTCTCTAACAATACGATTAAGATGTTAGCCAAAAGTGAAGAATACCCTAACTATGATGCCCGAAATAAATTATTAAGTTTCTATTTCACCTTTTTTGAATTGCTCACAGCCAATAGAAGTTATGTTGTATATGCCCTTCGTGGAAATGAAGAGGTTTTAAAATTAAAATCTTTAAAATTATTAAAAGGTTTAAAACAAGATTTTAAGACGTTTTCTAATAATATTGGAATTGAAAAAATAGACTTACAGCAAGAAAATTTAGGAAAAATTCAAGACAGAGCATCGCAAGAATCCTCATGGATACAGTTAGTACTTACGCTAAAGTTCTGGCTTGATGACACCTCTGCATCTTTCGAAAAGACAGATATTTTTATTGAGAAATCGGTAAATTCTCGTTTCGATTTATTGGATATAAAACCTCTAAAAAGTTTGCTAGATTTCGGGAAATTTATTTTAAAAGAAAAAGTTAACTTCAATTAAAGAAGCAATGAAAACAATAGACTCCATACCAACATCAAAAATAAACCGCGCCTCAAAGCTAATGACAACTGGGGCTAAAATAGGCGTAAATTATTTAAAATATTATGGTGATAAATTAACCAAATCAGAATTAGAAGCAAAAGATCGATTGAATGAAAAAAATGCCGAAGATATTTATGACGGCCTTCAGAAATTAAAAGGAAGCGCTTTAAAAGTTGCGCAAATGCTAAGCATGGAAAAAAGTGTTTTGCCCAGAGCATATGTAGAAAAATTTTCACTTTCCCAATTTTCTGTACCCCCACTTTCTCCTGCTTTAGTGGTAAAAACATTTAAAAAATATTTTGGTAAAAATCCAAGTGATATTTATGATAAATTTGATACCGTTTCTACAAATGCAGCAAGTATCGGTCAAGTGCACAGGGCAGAAAAAGATGGTAAAAAATTAGCAGTAAAAATTCAGTATCCAGGAATTGCACAAAGCATTACCTCAGATTTATCAATGGTAAAACCCATTGCTGTTAAGATGTTTAATATTAGAGGAAAAGATTCTGACAGGTACTTTAAAGAAGTAGAAGGTAAATTGGTGGAAGAAACAGATTACATTTTAGAAGTAGCACAGAGTAAAGCAATTGTTGCAGCTTGTAAACACATACCAAATTTAAATTTTCCTAAGTACTATTCTGATTTATCTTCGGATAGAATAATTACGATGGATTGGATGAATGGAGTACATTTATCAGAATTTTCGACGAACGATCAAGAAATTTCTAACAAACTAGGTCAAGCTTTGTGGGATTTCTATATGTTCCAAATTCATAAATTAAAAAAGGTACATGCAGATCCGCACCCTGGAAACTTTATGGTTTCTCCAGAAAACGAGCTCATTGCAATTGATTTTGGCTGTATGAAAACCATACCTATGGAATTCTACACACCTTATTTTGAATTGGCAAAACCAGCATGTATTTCTGATCCAGTACTTTTTGAAGAAAAATTATATGAATTAGAAATTTTAAGAGCAGATGATACGGAAGACGAGTTAGACTTTTTTAGAGCGATGTTTCACGAAATGCTAAGTCTATTTACAAAGCCTTTTCATAACGAAACTTTCGATTTTTCTGATGATGGGTTTTTTGGAGAAATTTCTGAATTAGGAAGCAAATACATGAAAAGTTCGGACCTTAAAAACATGAATGGCAATAGAGGCTCTAAACACTTTATTTATATCAACAGAACCTTTTTTGGTTTGTATAATTTAATGCACGACTTGCAAGGGAAAGATATAAAAATTAATAATTACAAGAATTTATAATGGCTTTTTACGACTATAATGACATCCAAAATTTAAATAAAATTTTCAAAATTAATTTGATAAACAGTTGTTCGGGCTTTAAATCTGCCAATCTGTTAGGCTCTTTATCAGAAGAGGGTGTTTCAAATGTTGCCGTTTTTAGCTCTGTGACTCACTTAGGCTCTAATCCGCCAACTTTGGGGTTTATTTTACGCCCTACGACGGTACCCAGAGATACGTATAAAAACATAAAAGATTCAGGTTCTTTTACCATCAATCATATTTACGAAGCTATTATTGAAGATGCACATCACACGTCGGCAAAATATCCAAAAGAAGTGTCAGAGTTTGATGTAACCAATTTAGAAGAAGAATTCAAAGGCCAATTTAAAGCACCTTTTGTGAAAGGTGCACCCGTGCAAATGAGCATGAAATTTATAGAAGAGGTCTACGTGCCCTCAAATGATGTAATGCTCATTGTTTCTCAAATTGAAGAATTATATATTGATGATGAACTTTTGCAAGCAGACGGGTTGATTAATCTTTCGAAAGGAAATATTGCAACTATTAATGGGTTAGATACATATGCGGTTCCAAAGTTTAACAAACAACTGTCTTACCAAAGACCAAAAAAATAGATAAAAGCGCATGAAGATACTCGTAACAGGAGCAACTGGATATATTGGTAAAAGACTAATACCGTTATTACTAAATGACGGTCACACCATAATTTGCCCTGTTAGAGATAAAAAAAGAGCCCAAAGCTATTATAAAAATAAGCAAAACATCGTATTAATAGAAGCTGATTTTCTTAAAATTGAAACTTTAAAAGCAATTCCGAAAGACATAGATGCCGCTTATTATTTAATACATTCGATGTCTAATTCTGCTAAAGAATTTCACATTTTGGAAGAGAAATGTGCTTTTAATTTTAAAAGATTTGCAGAAGACTCAGCCGTAGCACAGATAATTTATTTAAGCGGAATTACAAATGATACCAATCTATCCAAACATCTATTATCAAGAAAAAATGTAGAAAAAACACTGGCATCAAAAAAATATGCGCTAACTACTTTTAAAGCAGGTATTATTGTTGGCTCTGGGAGCGCCTCTTTTGAAATTATAAGAGATATTGTAGAAAAACTACCTGCGATCATTGCTCCACAATGGCTGAATACAAAAACCCAACCTTTGGCAATTCGAGATGTACTTTCTTTTTTGCACAAAGCTTTAGCAGAACCAAAGCTCTACAATACTTCGCATGATATTTTTGGACCTGATGTATTAACGTACAAAGAAATGTTATTGCAATTTGCCGAAGTAAGAAAACTAAAAAGGTGGATTGTTACCGTACCTTTAATAACTCCCAAATTTTCTTCTTATTGGCTGTATTTTGTAACATCAACGTCTTACAAACTCGCCTGTACTTTAGTAAATTCTATGGGTGTTGAAGTTATTGGAAAGAAGAGCAATATCAATACTTTTTTAAACTTAAAGCCAATGTCTTACAAGAAAGCTGTAAAACTAGCCTTTAAGAAAATTGAGCAAAATAGTATTATTTCTAGTTGGAAAGACTCTTATGTGAGCAGTGGAAAGCTAAAAAGTTATGTTCGCGAATTTATCAATGTTCCAGCATATGGTTGCTTTAAGGACTTCAAAAAAAGAAAAGTAAAAGATAGAGAAAATGCCTTGCAAAAAATTTGGGCCATTGGCGGCGAAACAGGATGGTATTATGGCACTTTTCTCTGGCAAATTCGTGGGTACATAGATCAGTTTTTTGGTGGTGCAGGTTTGCGCAGAGGAAGAAGACATCCTACAGAATTAAATGCTGGTGATGCTCTAGACTTTTGGCGTGTTATTTATGCGGATAAAGAGCAAGGCAAGCTCTTACTATATGCAGAAATGATTTTACCTGGTGAAGCTTGGTTAGAATTTAAAATTGAAGAAGGAGTTTTATATCAGACGGCAACTTTTAGGCCCCACGGTCTTGCAGGCAGGTTGTACTGGTACGCAGTAGTACCTTTGCACTGGTTTGTATTCAACGGAATGATTCGTAATATTAATAAATAATTTTGAAAAAACAACACCTTCCAACAAAGACGTGTCCTGTTTGTAAACTTCCTTTTACTTGGCGAAAAAAATGGGAAAAGAATTGGGAAAATGTAAAATATTGTAGCGAAAAATGCAGAAGAAACAAGAAAGCACAGGAGTAGTTTGGTTTCGTAATAATTTACGAGTAGCTGACAACGCCTCTTTAAAAAGAGCAACAGAGCATCACACAAAAGTAATTGCAGTCTTTTGTTTTAATCCAAAATTATTTACAAGAGATGAATTTGGGTTTCAAAAAACCGCAAAGTATAGAGCAAAGTTTCTTATTGAAACAGTGATCGCTTTAAAGAAAAACTTATCAAATTTAAATATCAGCCTTCTTACTTATTTTGAAAGTCCTGAAGATCGCATGCATAAAATTTGTGATGCCTTTTCTGTTGCAGCCATTTACACTCAAAAAGAATGGACCAGAGAGGAAATAAGTACCAACAACTTATTGAAAAGCACACTCTCGGAGACGGTGAATTTTGTAGAAGATTATGATCAATTTCTGTATCAGCCAGAAGCTGTTTCCGTAAATTATGCGAACATACCAGATGTGTTTACTGTCTTTAGAAAAAAAATGGAAAAAACAGTTAAAATTGAAGCGCCGTTTTCAATCGCTGCGCTCTCCGTTGAAAACAGCGTAGAAAATGATACCGAAATCGCTACTTTAAAAGATTTGGGTTTTGAGGAGTTTACAACAAATATAAAAACTGCTTTCCCCTTTTATGGTGGAGAAGACGCTGCTTTAGAAAGATTGCATTCTTATTTTTTTGAAACCAAAAAAGTGTCTTTTTATAAAAACACAAGAAACGGATTGATAGGCAAGGACTACAGCACCAAATTTTCTCCTTGGTTGGCCAACGGCAGTATATCTGCAAAAACAATCTATTGGAAAATAAAAGAATACGAAGCTGAATTTAAAGCAAATCAATCTACGTACTGGGTGGTTTTCGAGTTGATATGGAGAGACTATTTCAAGTATATTTCTTTAAAATACGACTCTAAAATTTTTAAAATCGGTGGAATTTTAAACAAAAAATACCATTGGAATTCTGATGAAAAACTAATTCAACAATGGATTTGTGGAGAAACAAAAGATGATTTTGTAAATGCCAATATGATCGAATTAAAAGAAACTGGCTTTATGAGTAACCGAGGAAGACAAAATGTAGCTTCTTATTTTGCCAAAGAGCTCTTATTAGATTGGAGGATTGGTGCTGCCTATTTCGAATCTCTTTTGCTGGATTACGATGTGCATAGTAACTATGGAAATTGGATGTATGTTGCCGGCGTAGGAAATGATCCAAGAGACCGGAAATTCAATACAAAATTGCAAGCAGATCGTTATGATCAAAATCATAAGTATAGAAAACTTTGGCTAGAAAAAACATTATTTTAAGATGAAGAAATTACGGTTAATTTTAGGAGACCAATTAAACAGTCAACATTCTTGGTTTTCAGAAACGGATAAAGAAGTTACTTATTGCCTGTTTGAAATGCGACAAGAAACTGATTATGTAACACATCACGTTCAAAAAGTGGTTGGTTATTTTACAGCGATGCGAAATTTTGCAGCTGAATTAAAAAAAGCAAATCACTCCGTTGTCTATTTCCATATAAATGATACAAAAAATACACAAAGTTTAGTTGAAAATTTAGCGCTTTTAATTGAAGCGCATGCTATTGAAAAATTTGAATACCTATCGCCAGACGAATACAGACTTGACGAACAATTAAAAACATTTACGAATGATTTAACTATTGACTCTGGTGTATTTTCAACGGAACACTTCTATACAGAAAGAGAAGATTTAGCAACCTTCTTTAAAGGTAAAAAACAATTTTTGATGGAACATTTTTATCGCAATATGCGCAAAAAACATCAAATACTAATGGTTGACAAACAGCCAGAAGGTGGAAAATGGAATTTTGATGCAAGCAATCGAAAAAAATGGAAAGGTGATACTTTGATTCCGCAAGAAATTAATTTCGATACAAACGTAGAGGAAGTCCTTTCTGATATTAAAAAAGCGGGTATCAAAACAATTGGAGAAATTAATCCGAAATATTTTGAATACCCAATTTCTAGAAAACAATCGCTAGCACAACTAACCTACTTCTGCGAACATCTATTAGTTCATTTTGGTGATTATCAAGATGCCATGCATACCGATAAAATATATCTGTATCACAGCAGAATTTCTTTTGCTATGAATTCTAAAATAATTTCTCCTAGAGAAGTTGTAGAGACCGTTTTAGAAACTTACAGAAAGGAAAATAATACAATCGACATATCGCAAGTTGAAGGTTTTATAAGACAAATTTTAGGCTGGAGAGAATACATGCGAGGTATGTATTGGATGTTAATGCCAGACTACAAGAAAGAGAATTTTTTAGACAACAAAAATACATTACCAGCGTTCTTTTGGACCGGAAAAACAAAAATGAATTGTCTAAAAAATGCGATTCACAATTCGCTAGAGAACGGCTATGCGCATCACATACAACGGCTAATGATTACAGGGAATTTTGCCTTGTTAACGCAAATTCATCCAGACCAAATTGATGCGTGGTATTTAGGTATTTATGTAGATGCCATAGAGTGGGTGCAGTTGCCAAATACACGGGGAATGAGTCAGTTTGCAGACGGTGGAAAAATAGCGACAAAACCGTATGTATCTAGCGGAAGTTACATTAGCAAAATGGGTAATTATTGCGACGCATGTGCTTATAAAAAAACAAAGAAATTTGGAGACGATGCCTGCCCTTTTAATACGCTTTACTGGAATTTTCTAGACGAAAAACAAGAAAAATTGTCCTCTAATTTCAGAATGAAAATGATGTATAGTGTTTTAAATAAAATGTCATCCGAAGATCGCTCAAAGATTAAAGAAAAAGCAAATCATATAATAGAAAATTTGGATGCATATTAACAAGGAAGAAATACATGTTGTTTGGTTTAAACGCGACTTGCGTTTACAAGATAATGAAGCAATCAAAAATGCTTTAGCATCAAACAAACGTGTGCTTTTTTTATATGTTTTTGAAAACACTTTAATGAATGATGGCCATTATGATGTGCGCCACTGGAACTTTATAAAACAATCTATCCTCGATTTAAATACCGATTTAGAAAAGTACAATACAAAAGTTCTTTGTGTGCAAACCGAAGTTGTAAATGCCTTCAACCAAATTTTTAACTCCTACAAAGTTGACACGGTATTTTCGCATCAAGAAACGGGCTTATTAATCACCTACAATAGAGATAAAGAATTTACAAGATACTGTCGAAACAACTCAGTGCAATGGAAAGAGAACAACAATAACGGAGTTTTAAGAGGCTTGTTAAACAGACAAGACTGGTTTGATACATGGGATGATTATATGCATGACCCCCAGATTAAAACGGAGTTTAAGATGGACCAGTTTATTTCTATTGAAGAAATCACTCAAATAGAAGAACACTTTAAATCTGCAAATTTGAAAACTCCAAAACACAAATATTTCCAAAGAGGTGGCACAAAAACAGCTTGGAGATATGCGTCTACTTTTTTTGATAAACGGCATGAAAAATATATGTTTAATATTTCTAAACCAGCTTTAGCAAGAGAAAGTTGCAGCCGATTATCACCATATATTGCTTGGGGAAATGTTTCTATTCGCCAAATATTTCAAGAGGCACTAAAACATAAAACAACGGCTAACAAAAAACATTTAGGAGCTTTTATTTCCCGACTGCGTTGGCAAGCACATTTTATACAAAAATTTGAAATGGAACATACCATGGAAAATGCTAGTATAAATAAAGGCTATCAAAAATTGAAGAAAAGTATTTCTAAAGAATATCAGAACGCTTGGGAACAGGGCAAAACTGGATTTCCTTTAATTGATGCTTGCATGCGATGTCTGCAAGAAACGGGGTATCTAAATTTTAGAATGCGCGCAATGCTAGTGTCGTTTTTTACACATATTTTATGGCAACCTTGGCAAGCATCATCGCAACACCTGTCAAAATTATTTTTAGACTTTGAGCCTGGCATTCATTTTCCACAATTGCAGATGAATGCCGGGGAAACTGGAATAAATATGCTGCGAATTTACAATCCTATAAAAAATAGTAAAGAGCATGACGAAGATGGTACTTTTATAAAGAAATGGGTTCCTGAATTGGCCCATTTACCTACCGCTTTCATACATGAACCTTATCTTATGACTCCTCTAGATGAACAATTTAATAACATTGAGCTAGGGGTCACTTATCCAAATCCTATTGTGGATATTAAAGTTGCTAGAAAAAAAGCAAGTGACACCTTATGGAACATGAAAAAAAATACTGAAGTGAAAAGAGAAAGCGAAAGGATTCTTAAAAAACACACGCTTTCCAACAGAACTAGCATGTTAAATACAGACTAAAACATCTTTTTCTTGAAAGTATAATGTTGTGTTAATTTTTGTTGAACTAATATCAATTATGGTTAAACATAATTAATTTTTTGTACCTTTGGTTTATGATATTTAATACCACGCATAGGAATAAAGAAGACGCAGCAACCATTAACAGCCTGTTAGGCAAATCTTACAATTTTATTACTGCAATTAAACTAGGTGGTGTTGGTTCCAAGAGAATGGTTATTGATGGCGTAAGCCCTGGATTCCTAAAAGTACTTAATGCGGTTTCAGATGTAAATTATGGAAACATAGAACTTAGAGAGAAAGGAATAATTGTTCATATCAATAAAGGTTTAAAGAATTTTAGTTGGCCCATCCCTTATTATCAACTACATACCTACAAAACAGACGGATTTAGTATCCATGCACATGGAAATTTTGTACGGTTTAAAAATGATAAGTTATTGCGGGAGAATAAAAAGTTTCTTTCAAAAATAATTCAGTTTAAAATAGAAAACAACAAACAATATGACTTCCAATAAACCCAATCAATTAAGTAGTATTTCTATTGATAGAGTGATAGAAATGGCATGGGAAGACAGAACAACTTTCGAGTCTATTCAGTTTCAATTCGGTTTAAAAGAACAAGAGGTTATAGATTTAATGCGCAAGGAGATGAAACTGAAAAGTTTTAAGATGTGGAGAAAAAGAGTACAAGGAAGAAAAACAAAACACGAAAAATTAAGAACGTTTGCGAAAGGCAGGTTCAAATGTTCTAGACAAAAATCAATATCAAATAACACGATATCCAAAAGATAAAAACCGTGCTTTACTTGTAAGCTTAGCATCCTTAAGAACAGCACAAAAAAAGACACCATGAAGTCCGAGCATCTATCAAAAGAAATAACTAAAAAGTTAAATGGTTTCTCAACAGCGGAAGTTGGCGATGATCATTTATCTACAAATTTAAAAACACCTATGAAAGTAGGAGCTTTTACTATTTCTGATGCGGATAAAAAAGAGAAAATCGCATCCTTATTTGCAGAAATAATGGATGTAATAGGATTAGATTTAACAGATGACTCTCTAAGCGGTACTCCCAAGAGAGTAGCAAAAATGTATATTGACGAGATTTTCTCGGGTTTAAATCCGGTGAATAAACCAAAGATTACTTTGTTTGACAATAAATATCAATACAAGCAAATGCTAGTAGAAAAAAACATCACTTTTTACACTAGTTGTGAGCATCACTTTGTACCCATCATAGGCAAAGCACATGTAGCTTATATTTCGTCGGGAAAAATTATTGGTTTGTCCAAAATAAATAGAATTGTACACTATTATGCTCAAAGACCCCAAGTACAAGAGCGCTTAACAAATCAAATTGCAGAAGAACTTAAAGCACTCCTAAATACAGAAGATGTTGCAGTGATCATAGATGCGAAACATTTATGTGTATCCTCTAGAGGAATTAAAGACGATACTTCTGCTACTGTAACTTCTTCTTTCAGTGGCAAATTTAAGAATCAAGAAAAGATAGTTGAACTACAAAACACACTAAATTATTAACTATGGAATTATTTGAAAAAGCATTAGCGTTTGAGGTAAGAAAAAAAAGGTTTCCCACAACTAGCGATCGGATTATGGCGGCGAGAGAAGCAAAAGATTTAATTTTGAGCCTGAACGAAGTTTATAAAGAAAATAACGATGTTAAAATCATGGATCTCATGAAAAGGTTAACCTTAATTAAGCAAAAAATTGAAAGACGTTTGAAAGGGAAACCGTTAACGTCTTAATAATTAAAACGTATTTATTTTTTCTTTTCTAAGTTTTATAATTATATTACCGATTATATAAACTGAAAAGTAACGATGAATTTATTAGAAAGAGCAGAGGAATTTGAAAATAGAAAATTCTCATTCAAAAACACAAGCGACAGAATTGTAGCATCTAGAGAAGTAAAAGCACTTATTTTAGAGCTAAATGAAGTATATAAATTAGAAAAGGGTCCAGATATTATGGACCACATGAAGCGCCTAACAGCTGTAAAGCAGAAAATTGAAAAGCGTTTGAAAGGTAGACCTTAAAAGCATATGAGAAAAATAGTAATAGTTGGAGGAAGCAAAGGAATTGGACAAGCAATTGTATCATCTCTAGTTGAAGATAATGTAGTTATAAACATTAGTAGATCTGCACCTTTGCAGCCTCATGCTAATCTAACCCATTACAACTGTGACATCCTTACAGATGACTTACCAGAAATTGAAGCAGTAGATACTTTGATTTATTGTCCTGGAAGTATCAATTTAAAACCAATCTCGAGACTAAAATTAGATGATTTTAGAGAAGATTTTGAAATAAATGTTATAGGCGCCGTAAAAACAGTTCAAAAATACCTCCCTAAGTTAAAGAACGGGAATAGTCCATCTGTGTTATTATTTAGCACAGTCGCGGCAAAATTAGGCATGCCTTATCACGCGAGCATTGCAGCTTCAAAATCTGCAATAGAAGGCTTGGCGAAATCTTTGGGTGCAGAATTGGCGCCAAATATTCGGGTAAATGTAATTGCACCAACCGTCACAGAAACAGACTTGGCTGCAAAACTATTAAGAAATGAAAAGATGGTAGAGAATATTACAGATCGTCATCCTCTTAAAAAGTTTCTAAAACCTAACGAGGTTGCGGATTTAGCAACTTTCCTTATTTCAGAAAAAGCAAATTCAATATCTGGTCAAGTGTACGAGCTGGATTGCGGAATTGTGAGCTTTAAAATCTAAAAAAATGACAGATATTTATAAAATAAAAATCAATAGCTTACAAAATAAAGCTATTGATTTATCTGAGTACAAAAATAAATATATTCTTTTTGTGAATGTAGCTTCTAAATGTGGCTTTACGTCACAATATAAAGAATTAGAAGAATTGTACCAAATGCATAAAGAAAAGCTAATGATTATAGGTTCTCCTTGCAATCAATTTGGAAGTCAAGAACCAGGCACAGCTGAAGACATCGAAGCTTTCTGTAAAGTTAATTTTGGGGTTACTTTCTTAATGACAGAAAAAGTGGATGTTAGTGGAAGCAAACAACACCCGCTATATACTTGGCTAACCGATAAAAAATTAAATGAAAAGAAAAGTGTTTCTGTAAAATGGAACTTTCAAAAATATTTGGTTTCACCTGAAGGAGAGTTTATCGATTACTATCTTTCAATTACAAAACCATCAAGTTCAAAAATTACTAAATATTTAATCTAAAAAATATGTTCGGAATCTTTAAGAAGAAATCTGCCGTTGAAAAATTGCAAGAGAAATACAAAAAAGTAATGGAAGAAGGTTTTAAACTTCAGTCTATTAACAGAACAGATAGTGATTCAAAATATAAAGAAGCAGATGATATTTTGAAAGAAATTGAAGTGTTACAAACAAAAGAATAGGTGAAACAACTAAAATTAACACTCTTATTTCTAGTTGTAAATTTTAGTGGTTTAGGCATTGGAAGCTGGCTCATGAATAATGGGCCACTTTCTATTTGGTATACCCATTTAAACCAAGCGCCTTGGACGCCTCCAGGAATTGTCTTTGGCATCGCTTGGAGCCTAATTATGTGCTGTTTTTCTATTTATTTAGGAAAACTTTTTAATGAAGAAAACAATTCAAAAAACAAACTTCTTTTTTCAATCCATTTTATATTAAATGTAAGTTGGAATTTTATATTCTTTAATCGGCATTGGGTAGTATTCGGGTTGATAACTATTGTTTTACTAACCTCCCTTTTATTTCTATATTTTTTTAAATTTAGTAAGAAAACAAAGCATTACAAATATTTATTGTTGCCTTACATGCTTTGGCTTTGTATAGCAACCTCCTTAAATCTCTACATAATAGTTCACAATTAAAATGAAAATATACACCCTTCATAAAAAACAACAACTGCCAATTTCTCTTCATCAAGCATGGGAGTTTTTATCAAACCCTAAAAACTTAAAAGTAATTACACCAGATTACATGAGTTTTAATATTGTCTCAGATATCGATAGACCTTTATATACGGGTCAAATTATTCAATATATAGTGACCCCTCTTTTAGGTATTAAAACACAATGGGTTTCTGAAATTACACACATAGAAGAGAAGAAATATTTTGTAGATGAGCAGATGTATGGCCCTTATGCACTTTGGCATCACAAACATTTTGTAAAAGAAATACCTGGTGGGGTAGAATTAGAAGACATTATAGATTATAAAGTTCCTTTAGGTTGGTTAGGTCAGTTAGTGCATCCTTTTTTAGTAAAACCAAAGCTAGAAGAAATTTTTAATTACCGACAAGAAAAATTACTTGAACTTTTTGGAGAACTTAAATAACATGAAAGAAACAGTAAATATTTTTTGGTTCCGAAGAGACTTAAGGTTGGATGATAATGTTGGTTTTTACAATGCTTTAAAAAGTAAAAACCCTGTACTTCCCCTCTTTATTTTTGATGAAGACATTTTAGATGCACTTCCAAAAGATGACGCAAGACTCGGCTTTATTTACGACACAGTTCAACAAATGTGCAGTACATTAAAGGAAGAAAATGAGAGTAGTATTGCTATGTTTCATGGAAAACCAAGAAGCGTTTTTCAAGAATTAATCAAAAAATACACGATCCATACTGTTTTTACGAACAGAGATTATGAACCTTATGCAACCAAGAGAGATACAGAAATCGAACAATTATTAATTGAAAATAATGTTGAATTCGAAACTTTTAAAGATCAAGTAATTTTTGAAAAAAATGAAGTTACTAAAAAGGATGGGCTGCCATATGTAGTATACACGCCGTATATGAAAATATGGAAAGAAAAATTTAAAACGTATAATTTAGACTTTAACTACACCAGTTCCTTTTTAAAAAATTTAGTAAAAAATAAAGAATTACCAAATTTAAGCTTGTCTGATATTGGTTTTAGCAAATCGATTCAAAAAATAGAAAGCTACACAGTTACACCTGCTCTTATTGAAAATTATGAAGACACGCGTAACTTTCCAGCACAGGATTCAACTTCTAGATTAGGACCACATTTACGTTTTGGAACTGTTAGTATCCGAAAAATGATAGCAAAAGCCATTTCCGAAAAAAATGAAATATTCTGGAACGAACTAATTTGGAGAGAATTTTTTATGCAAATTCTTTGGCATTTCCCAGACACCTCAAAACAATCTTTCAAATCAAAGTACGATCGAATTGAATGGAGAAACAATGAAGAAGAATTTAAAAAATGGTGCGATGGTGAAACTGGCTATCCTTTTGTAGATGCAGGAATGCGCCAATTAAACCAAACTGGGTTTATGCACAACAGAATTAGAATGCTAGTTGGCAGTTTTTTATGCAAACACTTGTTAATTGATTGGAGATGGGGAGAAGCCTATTTTGCAGAAAAACTACATGATTACGAAATGGCAAGCAATGTTGGTAATTGGCAATGGGTTGCAGGTTCAGGTGTAGATGCGGCTCCTTACTTTAGGATTTTTAACCCAACCACTCAAATTAAAAAGTTCGATAATGATTTAGAATATATAAAAAAATGGGTTCCTGAATTTCAAGAATTCACCTACCCTAAAGAAATGGTTGATCATAAAGAAGCAAGAGAGAGGTGCTTACAAGTGTATAAGGAAGCCCTGACTTAGACCTCTTCTTTAGACGAAAAAATTTGAATGTAAAAAAAACCCTTTTTTGTTAGGCTGTGTTCTAATATTACCTTTTATTTGCCCACTGAAAATAAAAGCCGATGTAGCTCAGCTGGCTAGAGCAGCTGATTTGTAATCAGCAGGTCGCGGGTTCGAGTCCCTCCATCGGCTCAACTTCTTAAAAAGTCTCAAAATTTTTTTTGAGACTTTTTTTTTATCAAAAAAAATAGATTTGTAGTGCAATTTTCGCTCCATTTAATCACAGTAAAAGTTGCTTAAATTGGTTATATTGCAAGGCATTGTTCTTTTTTATTAAAAAAAAATATTATGAAACTTAAAGTTGGCTTATTAGGAGGTGGTTCTTGGGGAACTACTGTTGCCTCATTAACCTCAAAAAATAGTGAAACAACTCTTTGGGCAAGAAATGTAGCAACCATCACGGAAATTAATGAACATAATTCCAACGAAAAATACCTACCAAATGCAAAACTTCATAAAGGTTTAAAAGCATCTAGTTCTATAAAAGAAACGGTAGAAAATGCAGATGTGATTGTAATGGGTGTTCCTTCTCAAAATTTTAGAGCCGTTTTGTTAGAAGCAAAACCATATATACGACCTTGGATTCCCATTGTTAGTTTAGCGAAAGGTTTAGAGATTGCTACTAAAATGAGAATGACAGAAATCATTGAAGAAATTTTACCAGGTCACCCAGCTGGAGTGCTTACAGGACCAAATTTAGCAAAGGAAATTCATGCTGGTAAAGCTGCTGCTGCCGTTATTTCTATGGTAGATAAAACCATTGCTAAAAAACTACAAGCTGTTTTTAGTTCTGGTCTATTTAGAGTGTACACAAACACAGATGTTATTGGAAGTGAATTAGGCGGCGCTCTAAAAAATGTAATGGCAATTGCATCAGGTATGGGAGATGGTGCCAATGCAGGAGACAATGCACGCTCTGCATTAATCACAAGAGGACTTTCTGAAATTACACGATTAGGAACTGCAATGGGAGGAAAAAACAGAACTTTTGCTGGTTTGACTGGTTTGGGAGATTTAATTGCCACCTGTTCCAGTTCTAAAAGTAGAAATCATCATGTAGGAGTTCAATTAGGTAAAGGAGAAAAATTAGCAACTATTATCAGCAATATGAATGAAATTGCAGAAGGTGTAAAAACCGCAAAAGTAGTAATGGAATTGGCAAAAGATTATAATGTAGACATGCCTATTACAAGAGAAGTTTATAAAGTTTTATATGAAGGAAATACAGCTTTTGACGCTTTTAAAGGCTTAATTACCCACGAAGTTGGTTCTGAAAAAGAACCAGGATAGTCTTTAAATTTATATTTTTACAATACCTTTACCCTAGAATATAAAAATTTTATCAAAATCATAGTATCGTATGCTAATTATTGGAATTGCAGGTGGAACTGGAAGTGGAAAAACTACAGTTGTAAATCAAATTATTAAACAATTACCAACAGATGAAGTTTGTGTAATTTCTCAAGACTCTTACTATAATGCAACAGACAACCTGCCTTATGAAGAAAGAGCTAAAATTAACTTTGACCATCCCAGGGCAATCGATTTCGAATTGATCATCCGACATTTAAAAGCACTGAAGGCTGGCAACAACATCAATCAACCCGTCTATTCATTTGTAACACACAGTAGAACAAAAGATACGGTAAAAACACACCCTAGAAAAGTAGTAATCGTAGAAGGTATTTTAATTTTCAACAACAAGGAGTTAAGAGATTTATTTGATATTAAAATATTTGTTCATGCAGAAACAGATGAACGTTTAATTAGACGATTAAAAAGAGATATTACAGAAAGAGGAAGAAATATAGATGAAGTTTTAAGCAGATATCAAAGCACTTTAAAACCAATGCATCAGCAATTTATAGAACCAACTAAGAATTTTGCAGATTTAATTATACCAAATGACAGATTTAATAATGTAGCCATTGATATTGTTAGAACTGTTATAAATGACCGTCTATAGCGATGTATTTAAGCAGCTTAAAAAACAATAAAGTCTTTAAAATTTTGACCAACACTTTTGTCTTAATTTTTATTCCATTTTTAGTATGGATGTTGTTTTTTGATGAAAACTCTTATTTGGTTCACAAAAAGTTTAATAAAGAAATAGCCGATTTAGAAAGCACCATTTCTTTTTATAAAATAAAAATAGCAGAAGACAAAGTTACCATTGATAAACTAGGTGACTCCTTACAACTAGAACGTTTTGCTAGAGAACAATACTTAATGAAAAAAGAAAACGAAGATATTTATATTATAGAATTTGATACCATAAAAAAATAATGAATCCATTTTTGTTTAGTGAATTTGAAGGAACAACACCTATCGCTTGGAAACAAAAAATTCAAGTAGATTTAAATGGTGCTGATTATAATGAAACCCTACTTTGGAAAACCAATGAAGGAATTACAGTGAAACCTTTTTACACGAAAGAAGATAGAACGCATCATAAAATAAAGGAACCAGAAACAGCATTTAAAATTTGCCAGACCTTACTTGTTGCTGATGAAAAAAAAGCAAATACTTCGGCTGTAGATGCCTTAAAAAGAGGTGCAACTGCACTTCAATTTATAGTAAAAAAGAAATTTGATCACACGCTTTTACTTGATGGAATCGATTTTAAAACTGTACCTATTTATTTTAAATTTGAGTTTTTAGACGCTAACTTTGTCCTTGAAATCTCTGAGTATATAAACTCCAACACCTGTTTTTTTCAAATAGATATCATCGGAAGTCTTGCAGAAATTGGTACGTGGTTTGTAAGTTTAAAAGAGGATTACAACAGCTTAGAAAATATAGCAAATGTTGTAGAAAACTCAATTTCAGTTTCAGGAGATTTGTATCAAAACGCGGGAGCAAATATGGTACAGCAATTGGCATATTCATTAGCACATGCAAATGAGTACTTGAATCATTTTGGCGCCGAAAATGCACATAAAATTCATTTTCAATTTTCAGTTGGTGGAAATTATTTTCATGAAATCGCAAAGTTAAGAGCTTTTCGGCTTTTATGGGAAGCTCTTTTAAAAGAATATAATGTCAAAAACATTGAAGCCCATTTGTTTGTAACTCCTTCTACAAGAAATAAAACGCTTTATGATTATAATGTAAATATGTTAAGGACTACTTCAGAATGCATGAGTGCTATTTTAGGAGGTTCCAATACAATTTCTAATATTTCTTACGATAAAATTTATGCAGAAAGCAATGAGTTTGGTGAACGCATTTCTAGAAACCAACTTTTAATTCTGCAGCAAGAAAGCGGATTCCAAAATGCCCAAAATATTGCGGAAGGTAGCTATTACATAGATTCTCTTACAGAACAAATGGCCGAAAAGGCATTGCTTATATTCAAACAAATAGAAAAGGGCGGCGGTTTCTTAAAACAGTTAAAAGAAGGAAATATTCAAAGGAAACTAAAAGAAAGCACCGCTAAGGAGGAAGTACAATTTAGTGAAAATAAATTCATTTTGTTGGGTACTAACTTACAACCCAACAAAGAAAATTTGATGAAAGAAACCATCGTGTTAGATCCCTTTGTAAAACAAAGAAACCTAAAGACCTTGTTTCCTCCAATCATTAGAAAACGACTTTCTGAAAACAGTGAAAAACAAAGACTAAAGGAAGAAAAAAGTTCGTATTAGCGCATTGTCTAGATATCAAATTAATGTTGTAGCATTTAATGAAATTAAAAAATGAGTAGAAAATCTATTGAAAATATATCAATTTCTAAGCAGCAAAAAACTTCAAAAAAATCATTTATGCATGAGGGGTTCGCTGCGGGTATCGCTCCTAATTTAAGGGGACCGTATACAACTATGTATGTTAAAAGACCTTGGACCATTAGACAATACGCAGGTTTTTCTACTGCACAAGAAAGCAATGCTTTTTATAAAAGAAACTTAGAAGCAGGTCAAAAAGGACTTTCTGTAGCTTTTGATTTGGCCACGCACAGAGGGTATGATTCAGACCATGAGCGCGTGCAGGGAGATGTTGGAAAAGCTGGAGTTGCTATAGATTCTGTAGAAGATATGAAAGTTTTGTTTGATGAAATTCCATTGGATAAAATGTCTGTATCTATGACTATGAATGGTGCCGTTCTGCCCATTTTAGCATTTTATATTGTGGCTGCAGAAGAACAAGGAGTTGCGCTGAATTTACTTTCTGGGACAATTCAAAATGATATTTTAAAGGAGTTTATGGTACGGAATACCTACATCTATCCTCCTGCTCCTTCTATGAAAATTATTGCTGATATATTCAAATATACCAGTGAGAAAATGCCAAAATACAATTCGATTTCCATTTCTGGTTACCACATGCAAGAAGCTGGGGCAACAGCAGAAATAGAGCTTGCTTATACGCTTGCAGATGGTTTAGAATATATTAGAGAAGGAATAGAAGCGGGAATGGATATTGACTCTTTTGCCCCAAGATTGTCCTTTTTTTGGGCCATAGGAATGGACCATTTTTCAGAGATCGCAAAATTAAGAGCAGCTAGGATGTTGTGGGCAAAAATTGTTAAAAAATTCAATCCGAAAAACCAAAAATCATTAGCCTTAAGAACACATTGCCAAACAAGTGGTTGGAGCTTAACACTGCAAGATCCTTTTAACAATGTTGCACGAACAACCATAGAAGCAATGGCTGCTGCTTTTGGCGGAACCCAAAGTCTGCATACAAATGCCTTAGACGAGGCCATTGCGTTGCCCACAGATTTCTCTGCTCGAATTGCTAGAAACACACAAATTTACCTGCAAGAAGAAACACACATTACAAAAACAGTAGATCCTTGGGCAGGAAGTTATCACGTAGAAGCGTTAACAGAAAATATTGCCAATAAAGCTTGGAAACTCATTCAAGAAGTTGAGCAGCTTGGCGGAATGACCAAAGCCATTGAAAAGGGAATTCCGAAAATGAGAATTGAAGAAGCCGCTGCAAAAAAACAAGCAAAAATTGACAGTGGTCAAGATGTAATTGTTGGTGTAAACCGCTATGAATTAGCACAAGAAGACCCGATACACACTTTAGAAGTTGATAATGAAGCCGTTCGAAATTCTCAAATTGAAAGATTGAATGAGTTAAAAGCAACTAGAAATAATACAGCGGTTCAAAAATCTTTAGTAGCGCTAACAAAAGCGGCAACATCGGGTACAGAAAACTTACTTGATTTAGCAGTAAAAGCTGCAAAAAATAGGGCTACTTTAGGAGAGATTTCTGATGCTTTAGAAGTTAAATTTGGCAGACATAAAGCAGTTCATAAAACAATATCTGGCGTGTATAGCAAAGAAATAAAAGAAGATCCATTATTTAAGAAAGCAAAAGAATTAGCAGATGCATTTGCTGAATTAGAAGGAAGACGTCCAAGAATTATGATTGCTAAGCTAGGGCAAGACGGCCACGATAGAGGCGCAAAAGTAGTTGCTACTGGATATGCAGACTTAGGCTTTGATGTAGATATTGGACCCTTATTTCAAACTCCAAAAGAAGCTACAAAACAAGCGATGGAAAATGATGCCCATATTTTAGGGATCTCTTCTTTAGCTGCAGGACATAAAACATTAGTTCCACAAGTTATCGCCGAATTAAAAAGATACGAGCGCGAAGATATTATGGTCATTGTTGGTGGTGTAATTCCTTCACAAGATTATCAATTCTTATTTGATGCTGGCGCTGTTGGTATTTTTGGTCCTGGAACTAAAATTGCACAGGCAGCAATAGATATGTTAACAATTTTAATTGATAGCGTTCCTGAATAAATTTAAATTTCTTAAGCTTTAAAACAAGCGTCACATAACCACCAATATTAGAGACGAAACTGCTGCTAATGGGCTTTTTAAAAAAGCGCCCTAAATGTTAAAAACGGGTGCTTATTTTTAACAACTCTTATCAATAAAAAGTAGTGACTCTTCTCTCATTTTAGTGCATTTATCCGTAAATTTGCTACTCTTTTAAAAAGCAATTCAAAAGGATGAACAAGTTTTTCAATTTTCTATATTCTACTCGTTTAACAGCCGTTTTATTTATCTTATTTGCCGCCGCGATGGCAGTTGCAACCTTCATAGAAAATGATTTTGGCACACAAACCTCTAAAGCACTTGTATACAATGCTTGGTGGTTCGAAGCAATCATGGGGTTCTTTGTAATTAATTTCTTTGGAAATATCTTTAGATACCGATTGTATAAAAAAGAAAAATGGCCAGTACTAATGTTCCATGCTTCCTTTTTACTAATTCTTGTGGGTGCAGGAATTACAAGATATGTTGGCTATGAAGGCATTATGCTAATTGAAGAAGGAGAAACTACCAATAAATTTTTATCTGAAACTACCTACTTAAATGCTGTTATAGACGATGGCAATTCTCAAAAACCAGAAGTAAATGCGCCCATCATGCTGTCTGCTTGGGGAACCAACACTTGGTCATACTCAGATGTTTTTAAAACAAAAGAAAAAAATATCGACTTTAATTTTGAATTGATCGATTACATTCCTTGGGCGGAAAAAAAATTAATTGAAGATGAAAATGGTATCGAACATTTATTTTTCGTAGAATCTTCTGACGGCACCCGTCATGAACATTGGATTGAAAAGAAAACCATTCAGAATATTCATGGCATCTTAATTGGCTTTGATGCAAAGAGCGACAATGCTACCATTAATTTTACAACTAAAAATGGCGCCTTGCAAATGACTTCCAAACAAGATGGAAATTGGTTTAGAATGGCAGATCAGGAGAAAGGGAAAATTCAGAAAGACACCTTAAAAAACTTTCAGTATTTAACACTTCATAATATTGGAGAAATGCAATTTGTAATTCCCAGACCTGCAGAAAAAGGAATAATGACCACAGTTAGTGGTCCAAAAGATGATAAAGCACAAGATGTAATTGTAGTAGATATTAGTGCAAATAATAAAACGGAAAGAGTAGAGCTAAAAGGCAGTAAATTTAATGCTGATGGTTCTAAAGAAGTAAGTGTAGGTGGTTTAAATTTTAGGCTCTTATATGGCGCCAAAGTTTTAAAAGCGCCCTTTAGTATTAAACTGAACGACTTTCAGTTAGAAAAATACCCAGGCTCAGAGAGTGCTGCTGCATATGCGAGTGAAGTCACGCTAATTGACTCCAAAGAAACTTTTGATTATAAAATTTTTATGAATCATATTCTAGATCACCGAGGGTATAAATTCTTTCAAGCAAGTTATGATTTATCAGGAGAGAAAGAAGAGACACACCTTTCTGTAAACCATGATTTTCTAGGTACTTTTATCACTTATCTTGGATATTCTTTATTGTATACAGGCATGATTTGTATTCTTTTTGCCAAGAATACGCGTTTTGACTCTCTAAAGAAAGGATTGACTAAAATTAGAAAGAAGAAATTGACAATGTCTATTGTTACTGCTTTATTTTTATCAAGTATTACTTTTGGACAACATGAAAATAAGCACCAACCAAAAGGAATTACAAACCATCAAATAGATTCTATTTTAAAAGCCAATATGGTAGATGCTGCACATGCAGAAAGCTTTAATAAATTGGTGATACAAGACGCTGGTGGTAGAATGAAACCTGCACATACTTTTGCTTCAGAGTTGGTTCGAAAAGTAAGTAAGACCGTACAGTTTAAAAATATGGAACCGAGTCAGGTTTTATTATCCATCATAGAAAATCCTAGACTTTGGTTTGAAGTTCCCGTAATCTATTTAGAACGAGGTAATTTTAAAATTAGAGAACTTATTGGTGTTGCAGATACCGCTACCTATGCTGCTTTGTCAAATTTTATAACTCCAACGGGAGTGTACAAAATAAAAGAGAAAGTTGCAGCAGCACAAAAGAAAAAGGTACAAGATAAGTTTGAAAAAGACATCCTTAAAATCGATAAGAGAATCGGCTTACTATACAGTGCAATTGGTGGTGGAATTTTAAAAATTTATCCAGTTCCAGGAGACGAAAACAATACATGGGTTTCGCAACCAGAAACCTCAACTGCAAATTTTAAAGGAACAGATTCTGTTTTTGTACGTCAATCTTTGCCGGTTTACATTCAGTTTTTACAGAAAGCAAAGAAATCAAACGATTATACAGGTGCGAATAAAATTTTAGACGGAATTAAAAAGTTTCAACAAAAATTTGGCGGAGCCGTAATCCCAACTCAAAAAGAAATTGATATAGAAATTTCATATAATAAAATTCAGCCTTTTCAAAGACTGGCTAAATATTATGGTCTCGCAAGCTTGTTCCTTATCATTTTTGTGATTTGGCAAATTTTTAATTCAAAAAAATGGATTAATACTGTTGTAAAAGTATTGATTGGTATTGTTCTTGGATTGTTTGTTTTCCACACCTTAGGCTTGGTTGGACGTTGGTATATTAGTGGAAATGCGCCTTGGAGTAATGCCTATGAATCTATCATTTATGTAGCATGGGCCACCATGTTATTTGGCCTTTCCTTTGGGAGAAAATCTGCACTTACCATCACTGCAACTACCTTTTTAACCGCTATTATATTGGCTTTTGCACATCAAAACTGGTTAGATCCAGAAATTGCAAACTTACAACCGGTTTTGAATTCTTGGTGGTTATTGGTGCATGTTTCCATCATAGTTGCTAGTTATGGACCTTTTTCATTAGGTATGATTTTAGGAATTTTTGCACTCTTTTTAATGGCTTTTACCAATGAAAAGAACAAGCATAAAATGGATTTAAACATTAAAGAAATTACCATTATTAATGAAATGGCAGTTACTGTAGGTTTAATCATGTTAACGATTGGTAATTTCTTAGGTGGAATGTGGGCAAATGAAAGTTGGGGCCGTTATTGGGGCTGGGATCCAAAAGAAACATGGGCCTTAATTTCAATCATGGTGTATGCCTTTGTTTTACACATGCGCTTAATTCCTGGTTTGCGCGGTAGATATACTTTTAATTTATGGTCTATCCTTGCGTATGCATCTATTATGATGACGTATTTTGGAGTGAACTTCTACTTGTCTGGACTGCATTCTTATGCAAGTGGAGATCGCGTAATTACGCCAACCTCTATTTATTATGCTGTTGGTTTTGTAGCCATTTTAGGAACATTTGCTTTTATAAAATATAAAAAGTATTATAAAAAATAATTTTAAAGAGAAGGTACTAAGTATTTTCATAAGAAAATGTACTTTTGCCCTTCAAAATCAATCATAAACACTCGATTTTAATCGAAAAGACAAAAGAAAATACGGTATGTTTCACAAAAATATAAAATTAATTTTAGCTGGTTTAATTTCAGTTTGGGCGGTCTATCAATTTAGCCAAGTGCACATTATGAACGGAATTTCTATTTTGTTACTAGCGGGTCTTTTTGTCTTTTTCTACTTTAAAAATGAGTTTATATTGTTGTCTTTTTTACAATTGCGTAAACAAAATTTTGAAGGAACTAAAAAATGGCTGGATTATATTAAAAATCCAGAAACGGCTTTAACCATGAAACAACAAGCCTATTACAACTATTTACATGGTATTATGTTGAGTCAAACCAACATGACGCAAGCTGAAAAATTTTTGCGAAAAGCTATAAAATTAGGTTTGGGAATGAACCATGATTTGGCAATGGCCAAATTACAATTGGCAGGAATTGCGATGACTAAAAGACGCAAACGTGAAGCAACTAATTTAATGGCTGAAGCTAAAAAATTGGACAAACAAGGCATGTTAAAAGAACAAATGCAAATGATGAAGCAGCAGATGAAAAAAATCTAAAGCGCACCTATTTATTTAAAACACCTATAAAAAGCCGATGAAATTAACTTCATCGGCTTATTTATTTGCTAAATTTAAGCCCTTTATTTTATTCTTGTTAATGTCAAGTCTGCATTGTACTGCACCATAAACAAGCCTTTATTTTGAGTTGCTTTGTCAACCCCATAAGAATACTCAAACTTACTTTCTACTCTGTAAGAATAGCCAGCATCAAAAGTAGCTTTTAAATCTTTACCTCCTGCTAAACGCATTAAAATATCATACGTAATGTCAAAACCCTTGGTCGCGTAGAAAGAAGGTA
>Ga0307488_10000588_pt1 | contig 30224 bp, 27 predicted proteins | sample SB02metaG_FD_202248 | JGI IMG/M metagenome (GOLD analysis project Ga0307488, IMG submission 202248) | Sea-ice brine microbial communities from Beaufort Sea near Barrow, Alaska, United States - SB 0.2 | ecosystem: Environmental > Aquatic > Marine > Coastal | place: USA: Alaska | collected...
CCGCTGAATGAGAAAGTACAATTGAGCGTTGTAATAATTCCAACTCTTCTGTCTTAATACGGGTGTTTGCCAGTAAACCAAAGCCGGTATTGATACCGTAAACTACCCGGTTTTCAAGAATAACTTGCTGAACTGCGGCGGCGCTTTTATCTATTTCTTCAAAAGCACTGTCATCTAATGAGTAGGTAATATCGTTATAACGCACTACGTCTCGTAGTTGCGCTAAAGTTAAGTGCCCAGGGTTAATATTAAGTGTATTCATCGGTGTTTTTGTCGTCATGGTTATGCTCCTTTGGTGCCGTTAGCACCATCAATCATTGGTAGATCTAGACCTTGGTCTTTAGCACAGTTGATGGCGGTTTCGTAACCGGCATCTGCATGGCGCATAACACCTGTCGCTGGGTCATTCCATAATACGCGAGCGATTCGCTGGTGTGCTTCGTCTGTGCCATCAGCGACAATGACAATACCCGAATGTTGACTAAAGCCCATACCTACCCCACCACCGTGATGAATGCTGACCCAAGTTGCGCCACCTGATGTTGATAATAATGCATTAAGTAAGGGCCAATCAGAGACGGCATCTGAGCCATCTATCATGCTTTCTGTTTCTCTATTAGGCGAAGCAACAGAGCCCGAGTCTAAATGATCACGACCAATGACCACAGGTGCAGATAATTCACCTTTTTTCACCATGTCATTAAAGGCTAATGCCAAACGAGCGCGATCTTTTAAACCGACCCAACAAATACGTGAAGGCAAACCTTGAAAGTCAATACGATCTCTCGCCATATTTAACCAGTTGTGAAGGTGAGCATCATCGGGGATTAATTCTTTTACTTTTGCATCCGTTTTATAGATATCTTCTGGGTCACCTGATAAAGCGACCCAACGGAATGGCCCAATGCCTTCACAAAATAATGGCCTAATATAAGCGGGAACAAAACCAGGGAAATCAAAAGCATTTTTCACGCCTTCTTCTAATGCCATTTGGCGGATATTATTACCATAATCAGTAGTCGCTGAACCTGCTGCTTGCAAATCGAGCATGGCTTGTACTTGAATCGCCATTGACTCTTTTGCTGCTCTAACCACGGTTGCTTCATCTTTTTTACGCATTTTTGCCGCATATTCCATGGTCCAACCGACCGGAAGATAACCATTTAATGGATCATGTGCTGACGTTTGATCAGTAACAACATCGGGCACAATACCGCGCCTGACTAACTCAGGAAAAACCTCAGCGACATTACCCAACAGACCGACTGAAATCGCTTCGCCTTTAGTGGTCGCTTGATTAATGAGGGTTAGTGCTTCATCTAAATTTTTTGCTTTAACATCAATATAACGTGTCTTTATTCTGAAATTGATACGTGTTTCGTCACATTCCACCACTAAAGCAGAAAATCCTGCCATAGTGGCAGCAAGGGGTTGAGCACCACCCATACCGCCCAAACCACCAGTAAGTACCCACTTACCAGAGGCGTTGCCATTAAAATGTTGTTTAGCCATAGAAACGAATGTTTCGTAAGTGCCTTGAACGATACCTTGTGAGCCAATATAGATCCAAGAACCGGCGGTCATTTGACCGTACATCATCAGGCCTTTTTTATCTAACTCGTTAAAGTGCTCCCAGTTGCCCCAATTAGGGACTAAGTTAGAGTTGGCAATTAAGACACGAGGTGCATTGCTATGCGTTTTGAAAACCCCTACCGGCTTGCCCGATTGTACCATTAACGTTTCGTCATCTTCTAACCGGTCCAGTGTTTCAACAATTTTGTCATAACACGCCCAGTTACGGGCCGCACGGCCGATGCCCCCATAAACCACTAAGGATTGCGGGTGCTCGGCAACTTCAGGATCTAGATTGTTCATTAACATCCGTTTTGCTGCTTCTGTTAACCAGCTCTTTGCGGTTATTTTGCTACCCCGTGCTGCACGAATGACTCTACTGGTATCTAAACGATCGTTATCGATATTGTTTGTTGTGGTCTTGGTTTTCATCACATTTCCCCGATTGGCATTCTTTATGTATATATTTTCAGAAAACTAAAAAACTAAGTGGCTACCTAAACGGTACTTATGACCTGGTGATGTTAGCGTTGCTAAGCTAACGACACCTTGGCTTGACCAAGTGCGACGTTTAACCTGTAAGCAAGGGTTTGCTGAGTCAATATTAAGTAGCTGACAAATGGTGGTATTGGCTAATACGGCCTCTACTTCATGCGTCGCTTCTGTTAGTGGCGCTTCGCTTGACAAATACTCGTGTGGCGTAATAGTGGTAAAGTCTTGTTGTAAATAGTTGGCGACTAATTGCCGATTAACAAAGCGCTGCTCTAGCTGAATGGCTTCGCCATTTTCAAAGTGTAAAACTTCAGAATAGAAAACTGTATCACTCGTTGTTAAGTCCAATAATATCGCCACTTCTTTACCGACATTGACTTCTTTAAGGACCAGTTGTCTGGCAGTATGTCGATGTCCTCGCTCACTGATCTCATCAGCGATATTCCTGATCTTTAATAACGATGACTGTGATTTAAAGGTCGCAACAAAAGTTCCAGCACCTTGTGTTCGAACGAGCAAACCTTGTTCGGTTAACTCTTGTAATGCACGTCTAGCTGTCATGCGACTGACACTAAACTTTAATGCCAATTCATTCTCTGACGGTACTTTGCTATGCTGCTGCCAGTTTCCAGACTCAATGTTGTCGCAAATGTGCTGTTTGATTACGGTAAACTTTGCTTTAATTACAGGTTTTGTCATATTGGTATCAGATGAAGTTTAACTGGCTAATACGATCGCACAGTTTTCACCAAATATCAAGGGTTGTATATACAAGCTTGCTTGTTAAATATTGATCGGGTAGAGTGACGCTTATTCAGCAAGTTTTAATTGATCAGCGTCTCGTGATCATTCAGTGCAAGCTTGCACTGCTCACCAACGTTTATTGGCCTATATTATTTGGAACCGCTATGCATACTTCACAACAACATCACTGGCAAACGCTATGGATAAATATTCATTTAGCAACAATGACAGATGGAGCAAGTAGTTATGGCACCATTGAGCAGGGTGCATTAGCAATAAGTGATGGTAAAATTGTTTGGTTGGGGAAAGAGCAAGACCTACCGGCCTTTGATCACCATCAATTACAAGTCATTGATGGTCAAGGACAGTGGATGACCCCTGGGTTCATTGATTGTCATACCCACCTAGTGTATGGCGGTAATCGTGCCAATGAATTTGAAATGCGCTTACAAGGTAAAAGTTATCAAGAAATTTCTCAGGCTGGTGGTGGGATAGTATCGACTGTTAAAGCAACACGGGCAGCAAGTGAAGCACAATTACTCGCGAGTGCGTTGACTAGGTTAACGGCTTTGCATCTCGAAGGCGTCACTACACTCGAAGTTAAATCCGGTTATGGTTTAAATACGACAACAGAAATAAAGATGTTAAAAGTTGCGGGGCAGTTGGCAGCAAGTCTACCAGTGACAATCAAACGAACCTTCCTTGGGGCTCATGCCTTACCTATTGAGTTTAAAGATAAGCCTGATGACTATATTGATTTAGTGTGTGATGAAATGATGCCGAAAATAGCCGAGCAACAACTTGCCGACACGGTTGATGTATTTTGTGAAGGCATAGGTTTTGATATTAAGCAAACTGAGCGTGTATTTGCTGCAGCAAAGTCGAACGGTCTAGCCATTAAAGTCCATGCGGAGCAGCTATCGAATTTAGGTGGCACCGAGCTAGCTGCTAAATATCAGGCGTTGTCGTCCGATCATCTTGAATTTTTATCAGTTGATGGTGTTAAAGCTATGGCTGACGCTGATATGACCGCGGTACTCTTACCGGGTGCCTTTTACTTTCTCCGTGAAACTCAACTACCGCCAATTGACGCTTTGCGAAAACAAGGCGTGGCCATAGCGATTGCCACTGATGTTAACCCGGGGTCATCGCCGATATGTTCACTGCAATTGATGCTGAATATGGCGTGTACTTTATTTAAACTGACACCGACAGAAGCTATTGCGGGTGTCACTTGTCATGGCGCTAAGGCGCTAGGATTAAGTCAGACTAAAGGTCAATTAAAAGTGGGTTTTGATGCAGACTTAGCGTGTTGGGACATTAAGCAACCGGCTGAACTTTGTTATCAGTTTGGCCTAAACCCTTTATCCTCTTTATTTAAAGCGGGTAGTAAAGTGTTACCGAGAATTTAGCATTATTTATCTAAGCCCTTTCTAATAGGAATCAACCACTAAGCGTTATTGTTTATATCCTTTGGCGCATTCGGAGGTATTGGCCACTGTTGAGCGTTTATTACCTTTCGTTCAGATAATCCACCTAAACCTTGTAACCCGCCGGTGTGCAGTAAGACAATACGATGGTGTGGGGCAAAGTAACCTTGTTTGATCAAATCAACCAAGGCTAATAGCATTTTTCCTGAATACACCGGTTCAAAATTTATGCCAGTGTCGTGATTAAAAGCCAGTATTCGTTGACTATCCTCCTGACTAAATTTTGCATAACCACCGCGATGAAAATCTGGTAGTACTTGCCAGTTATTAAATTGTTGAGCTGCTTCGGGTAACAGCGCTGACACTGTGTTTGTTAAGTAATCTTTTTTATCGAGCGGATCCACTTCTGATGTTTTGCTTTGTTTAAGAACGGCAATACCCAAGAGCTGATGTTGATTATTATCACCGGCAATAAGACCTGCCAATGTTCCACCACTGCCTACGGGAGTTAATAAAGAATCAAAAGCGGTTTGTTGATTAAGTTCGTCGATAACCTCGCTTACTCCCGGTATTGCGAAGGAATTACTACCACCTTCGGGCACAATTAAATACTCAGGGTATTGTTGTTGCAGCAAAGCTAAATAGTCAGAGTCTGCTCTGCGACGATACGTTTGGCGATCAACATAAGTTAACTGCATTCGCCAATGTTGTGCCCAACGTAAAGTGAAGTTATTGGCGTAATGGTGTTCGCCTCGAATAATACCGATACAGGGTAGTTTTTGTTGATAACAGGCAAAAGCAAGTGCATGAATATGGTTTGAATAGGCACCACCAAAACTAATGATACCTTTTTTGTCTTGCACTTTGACCTGTTCGATATTGTATTTTAACTTCCGCCATTTATTCCCTGATATTATTGGGTGGATTAAATCATCGCGTTTGATCATCACGTTGAGTTGGTGATGGTCAAATAATGGATGGTCAATTTTTTTTAAGGGGGAGGGTGACGACATAATTTAAATAAATTTTATATAGTTAGAGTGATTGTATTATGAAATAAGGCTTGCGGATATATTTGAATTTGACATAATGGATGAAGTAATTATTTGAGTAAGTCCAGACTAATTATCAAAATATTCTTAACAATAACAACATGGTATATGATATACAAATAAATGTCAGCACTTACTAGGTTAACACAGTTTTTTTCCAAGTCTGAGTCAAAACATCAAATAGGTGTTTCTATTGGCCCAGCAGGTTTGATGCTCTGCTATTTGAACGAAAAAAACAAGGTTAGTTATCAAGAGCTTCCGCTTGAAATTATGGCTCCTCAAAAGGTGGTCAATGACACCGACACTAAAACGGTTAGTACCAGTGTAACGAAGTTACTAACAAAAAATAAAGTTTCAGGTAATTGCCACCTTGTTTTGCCGGCCTCTCATTATCAAATGGTTCAAGTCGATAAGCCAAATGTGCCCAAGGATGAAATTGTTGCCGCACTAAAATGGCAAGTGAAAGACTTAGTCACTATTGAAGTTGATGACCTGATTGTCGATTATTTTGACGTACCTGTGTTATTGGCAGGAAATCCAAAAGTTAATGTCGTTTGTGCCTCAAAAACTTTTTTAACTGCTATGGTGGGATCAATTAATCAAGGTGAGATTAAATTATCTACTATCAGTACTGAAGAGTTTGCTTTTCTCAGTTTACTGCCGAGACAAGATGATGCCATTTTACTGGTTTGTCAGCAGCGTAATGCAGAAATTGTTTTACTGATTGTTCAAAACGGTCAATTATATTTTCATCGACGTTTACGAGGTTTTGCCCAAATTTCGCAACAAAGTGAACAAGAGCTAGCGATGGGTATCACCGATAGTCTGAGTTTAGAAATTCAAAGGTCAACAGACTATTTTGAACGTCAATTAAAACAATCACCGATAAAGTCTATACAGGTCTTTATCCCCTCAGATAATGAACAATACTTAGTCGATAAATTAGGCCTAAATACCAATATTTTAGTGCAATTATTAGCATTACCAGAGCAATACCAAGGGCAGAGAAAATATGGGTTGGCGATAGGCGCAAGTTTGCTAAGTACCCTGGAGCAATCGGATGCGTAGTAAAAATAGCATTAATTTATTACAAGCCGAATTATTTCCTAAAGAAGTATTATTAACGCTTCGACGAGTATTATTGAGTTGGCTATCAGTCATTCTGTTGATGTTAGTGGTGGCATTTACCAGTCAATACCATGCCAATCAAGGTGCAGAACAGCTAACTACTTTGAGTAAAATCAAAGCAAAACAAGAGAAAGTCTTCGCTGATTTAGGAAAAAAGATTGAACAAAACAAACCCGATACAAAGACGATAAGCCAATTGGCGACGCTAAAGTTGGTGATGGCAAATAAGCAGGCGTTGTACAAAGAGCTGACTAATCGCAAGACAACTTATGTTGCCGGTTTTGCCAAAGCAATGACAGACTTATCAACTATGCACAGTGAGAACATTAGTTTACAAAAGGTCATCATCGACCATGATCAGTTAACTTTTGAGGGCATAGCCAGAACACCAGAAGCGGTACCTGCTTGGTTAACGCTATTTGAGTCTTCATCCGTTTTATCAGGTAAAGTGTTTAGCCATTTTAGTATGACTGAAAACGACAATGACTTCACTGATTTTGTGGTGAGTACTAGCACAGTTGAGCTCCAAAAATAATGAATAAGCAATGGGATAACTACTCACAGAGATACGCAGCGCTATCCATTCGAGAACAATACTTGGTATTATTTAGCGGTCTAGCTGTTTTTTTTATGGTGATTTTTACCTATCTTATTGAAGACAATTTAGCGGCCATAACCAAGCAGAACCAAGAGATAAGTCAAATAAAGTCTGCCAATAGCTCAATGGCTAACACCATTATCTCATTAGAAAATACCTTATTAAAAGACCCTGACATCGCCATAAAAAAGCAAATGAGTCAATATGAGCAAAGGTTGGTTAAAGTAGAGGGCAGGTTACTGAAACTAACCTCCGACTTAATTGACCCTATTCAAATGCGTCAAGCTTTACTCGAGTTATTGAACTTAGAAAAAGGCGTTAAGCTCCTGTCTTTTGAGGTTACGCCGGTCGAGCCTCTATGGTTAAAGAATGATATCGTCGATGAACCACTCGAGGTCAACCAGCAAGTTAAAGTGTCAACTGCCGATAAAACGGTTTCCTCAGGCTTGTATCGCCATAGCATTAAACTAATTTTAAAAGGTGAATATTTTCATTTACGCGATTATTTACAGCAATTAGAAGCTTTATCATGGACCTTTTTTTGGCATAGATTTCATTATCAATTAGTTGAATACCCTCTGAGTGAGTTAGAGATAGAAATTTATAGCTTAAGTACGAATCCAGAGTTTATTGGCGTATAGTTTATTGGTATGTACTGGATTGATGTAAAAGTCATCAGTATAAACCGCGTATTAAAAGGTGGAGTAAATAATGCTTAACTTAGTAAAAAATCAGCGAGTCATTATCAGTAGTATAGTACTGCTCTTTGCTGTTATGCCGAGTTATGGGGCAAGCTCCAACCTCAAAGGATTAGATCCAACGAAACCACTGCTTGGTTCAACGAAGTCAATGGTGGTAAAAATGACTGACAATATCGTCTTAGAGGGCATTTTTCACGGCAGTCATGGTGAACAGACTCACACCGCTGTCATCAATGGTAAAGCATTAAAAGTTAATGATTATATCGGTGACTATCGTTTAGTGGCCGTCAATGATAATAATGTGGTTTTACGTTCATCAGAGAAACGTCTTAAATTATCACTATTTTCATCAATAGTTAAAAAGTAGATCTAAAAAATAGTCATATGTACACCTGTGAGCATTCGTACTATATAGTGTCAAAGGTGTAGGGATAAAAGTAGCAATGAGTGGTATATATAGAATGAAAAAAATAAAAATTAGCCTTGTGCTTAGTTCTTGCTTATTAGTGCTCATCGGTTGTCAATCTGCACCGAAATCGCCTGATCTGATGAAAAAGTCATTGGAGCAAGCGATATTAGACACAAAGCAATTAAAAGCACCCAAAGCTTTATCTTATGTTCCGGCTGATGTAAAACAAGAGTTAATGCAGCAACGTTTTCAACAGGCAAAAGAAGGATTGTTGGCTGAAAAACGTTTAGAGATTGCTGCCAATAATGTCGCGGCGCAAAGTTTTTTTGCCGCTATTGTTGAAGACTCATCCTACAGTATTGCCGTACACCCAGATGTCAGTGGTGTGATCACACTCAATTTAAAGGAAGTCACCATAGACGAAGCGCTTGACGTGGTTGAAGAGCTGTATGGTTATCAAATTAGTCGGCAAAACAATGTGATTCAAGTCTATCCTGCTGGCATGCGCACAGAAACGATTGCGCTGAATTACCTCTTTATCAAACGTTTTGGCCAATCTAGTACCAGTATAAGCTCTGGTGGTGTCTCTGAAAATGATCCTAATAGTGGTGGCAGTGGTGGCAATAACCGCTCAAATAATAATGGTTCAAATAACAATGGTTCAAATAACAATGGTTCAAATAACAATGGTTATAATAATCAAAACTCTCAGGGTACGAGTAGTGGTATTAATATTCAAACAGAAAATGAATCAGATTTTTGGAAAGAGTTAGAAGAGACATTAGAAGCACTCATTGGCAGAGAAAATGACCGACGAGTGATTGTTTCACCGCAAGCGGGTTTAGTGACGGTTCGTGCTTTACCCCAAGAAATTAAAGCAGTGAAAAAATTCATTAATGACACCCAAACTCATCTGAGACGCCAGGTGATTATTGAAGCAAAAATAATGGAAGTGACGCTCAATGATGACTATCAACAAGGCGTTAAATGGGATCAGGTATTAGGGAATATTGGCAGCACTGATATTTCTTTTGCGACTAGCGGTAATACAACCGGCAATGCTATATCGGCTTTAGTGGGTGGCACAACCGCCATTGGCTTCCAAAATAAAGACTTCAGCAGTGTCATTGAGTTACTTGAAACACAAGGCAATGTGCAAGTACTATCTAGCCCTAGAATTACGGTGACGAACAACCAAAAAGCGGTGATTAAAGTTGGCGAAGATGAATACTTTGTCACCGAAATTTCAAGTACCACCACCACAGGCACTACGACCACCACTACACCTGAGATTCAGCTGACGCCCTTTTTCTCTGGTATTGCTTTAGATGTTACGCCACAAATTGATCCCTCAGGTTCAGTCATTCTTCATGTACATCCTTCGGTTACCCTAACGGATGAACAAAATAAAGTGATTCAACTCGGTGGTGAAGAATTTGTTTTACCGCTGGCACAAAGTAGTGTGCGAGAGTCAGATACCATCATTAAAGCCCAGTCAGGTGAAATTGTCATTATTGGTGGTTTAATTGAAACACGCAGTGTTGACGTCAACTCAAAAACGCCCTTGCTTGGTGATATTCCATTTTTAGGTGAACTGTTTAAAAGTAAAAGCCAACAAAAGCGTAAAACAGAGTTAATCATCATGTTAAAACCCATTGTTGTTGGCCAAGAGACTTGGACAGATCAGTTACAAGATGCCCGTTTACTGCTTAAAGAATGGTTCCCGGAAGATGATACCTTTGAAAAAAAATAAAAGTGACACAAAAACAAATATCAGCTGAAACTAGTGACCAGCTTACGCAATAACATTAGGTTCTAATTATATGTACTTGTATCATTTTGGCTTAAGGGAGTTACCCTTTACTTTAACGCCAAATACCCAATTTTATTTAGGATTAGAGTCGCACAATGAGGCGTTGGCTGTTTTGCTTACCGCCTTAAAAACCGGTGAAGGATTTATAAAGGTTGTTGGTGAAGTTGGCACGGGTAAAACACTATTATGTCGCAAGTTATTAAATGAAATACCGGAACACTTTGTCACTGCCTATATTCCTAATCCTTATTTAAAACCGGATGAACTTCGCAGAGCGGTCGCCGTAGAGTTAGGGGTAAAGCAAGCACAGCGCATGTCTACGCAGCTACTAACTCAGCGTATACAAGCACGCTTACTGGCGTTGCATGGTCAAGGACATTCAGTGGTGTTGATATTAGATGAAGCACAAGCGTTACCTGCTGAAAGTTTAGAAGCCTTAAGGCTCTTTACTAATCTAGAAACAGAGACTAGAAAATTACTGCAAGTGGTGTTATTTGCTCAACCGGAGCTTGATCAGCTTCTCGCTGAACAGCGATTTCGTCAATTAAGGCAACGCATTACTTTTTCATATCAATTAAGAGTATTATCGGTTAATGAAACCCATTACTATATTCAGCATAGGTTAAAAGTAGCTGGTTACAAAGGCGCCGCTTTATTTTCACCGGCGATCACCAAAAAATTAGCCAAAGCAAGTAAAGGCATCCCACGGTTGGTCAATGTCTTGTGTCATAAAATATTGATGCTTGCCTATGGTCAAGGGCATTATAAAATCACACTGAGCCATTTGAAATCGGCAATAAATGACACGGAAGACACCAAGTTATTTTGGCCACTGAGATCAAAGCTAATGACGGTTACTATAGCGTTAGTGAGCTTGGCGCTGGTGCTAAGTATTCTTTATCTAAGTGTCGATTATTTAGGTGTCGATTATTTAGTGTCAGACTATTTTACTGGAGTAATAGATTGAGCGTTATCAATCAGATGTTAAAAGATTTAGAGCAGCGCCAAGCCGATCAGCACAGTGATAGTGCCGGTATTTCCTTGCCGGTCATGGTAAAAAATTCACCATATAAAAATCTTTTTATTATTACCATCACTGTCGGGATGACCTTATTGGCGGTTTACCTGTTTTATTTGCAGAGTGAGAACCAACGTTTAGCGAGTGAGTCACAAAAAAACACTACGGTAACTAGTTTACAGCACTCACCATTGAAACCAGTTAAGCTAACGGCGCTAGAACTTCCTGTTAGCCAATCAAACAATGTGGTGGCGCAGCGGCCTAGTAAAAAACAACCTCAACCGAATGCTACTAAGTCTGAGATAAAAAATTTACGTAATGAAACAGCCACAAAGGACTCTGCTGCCATTAAGGCAACCAATACTTTTGTTAATAAGCGTGCTGGCGATAACTCGCTGGTCGAAAAGCCTTGGCAGGGAAGTCGACCAGTATTGGCAACAAACGTTTTAACAGCTGAAAATGTGACAACGACCAAGCCTAAAGTAGCCCAGCCGTCAACCATGGCGATCACCCGTAAACAGCTAACGCCTAAAACCTTAGTTAAACAAAAAATGCGTCAAGCGAAAGAGGCGGTTGCTAACAATAATGCGAGCAAAGCAGAACAATTATTTGAAGAGGTCTTACTGATTTTACCCAGTGAGACAGAGGCCCGAAAACACTTGGCTGCACTCTGGTTTGGCCGCCAAGCTTATCAAGCTGCGTTAAATTTATTGTCTCAAGGTATTCAACTTGATGCCAATGACAATGAGCTTCGTCTTTTAAAGGCCGAGATACACAGTAAACGGCAGCAACATTTAGCAGCATTTCAAGTATTACAAAGCCACCCGGCTCTTGATAAATTGAGTGATATTGATTATCACTCAATGTTAGCTAATCAAGCGCAAGCAAGTAAACAATATCAATTTGCTATTAATGCTTATCTCAGGTTGACGGGGCTACAAAAAAATATCGGCCGTTGGTGGCTAGGACTCGGCATTGCTTATGACAGTGATAGCCAGTTTACACAGGCTAAAAAAACCTATGCTACCGCACTAAATCAACAGGATTTATCGAGTAGCGCCAGGCTATTTGTCAGTCAACGTCTACAGGAATTGGGAGAATAACAATGATCGCACCAAAGTTGAAAATGCGCCTTGGCGATTTATTGGTTCATGAGTATATTATCACTGAAGAGCAATTGACCCAGGCATTGAGTGGTCAAAAGGTTACCGGTCGTAAGCTCGGTGATGTATTAATTGAGTTGGGTTTTATTAAAGAGAGGCAACTGCTTCAGTTTTTAGCTCAGCAACTGGAAGTGCCGTTTTTAGATATTAGTCAAATACGTATCCCAACAGAAATTGCCAGCTTATTACCTGAGGTTCATGCCCGTCGTTTACGTGCGTTAGTGATTGAAGATAAAGACAACACGGTATTGATTGGCATGAGTGACCCTGCCGACTTACGTGGTTTAGACCAACTTGAAGTGATGCTGTCACCGAAAAAAGTCAAACTTGCTGTGGTGATGGAGTCGCAATTATACGAGGCATTTGACGGTTTATACCGTCGTACCGCGGATATCGAGTCTTTTGCTAGTCAATTAGAAGAAGAATACTCTGAGAGTAACGACTTTGAATTAAGCACGACTTTCATGGATGAAGGGGGTGACGCCACTGTTGGTAAATTACTACAGTCGGTATTTGAAGATGCAGTACAAATGCGGGCATCAGATATTCATATAGAACCGGATGAACACCAATTACGTATTCGACAGCGCATTGATGGCGTCTTACAAGAAAGTATTCTAAAAGAAAATTCCATCGCCGCTGCCATGACTCTTCGGTTGAAGTTAATGGCAGGTTTAGATATCTCTGAAAAACGTTTGCCGCAAGATGGTCGTTTTAATTTAGAGATTAAAGGCCATAGTGTTGATGTACGGATGTCGACTATGCCTCTACAATATGGTGAGTCGGTTGTTATGCGTTTACTCGATCAATCTGCCGGGCTACTTTCATTAAATGAAACGGGTATGCCGAAAGATTTAATCAGTCGGATGCGCCGTCAAATTAGCCGACCCCATGGTATGGTTTTGGTGACTGGGCCAACGGGGAGTGGCAAAACCACCACACTTTATGCCGCCTTAAGTGAGTTGAATACCGCTAGTAAAAAAGTGATTACCGTTGAAGACCCCGTAGAGTATCGTTTACCCCGTATTAACCAAGTGCAAGTGAATAATAAAATTGATTTAACCTTCTCTAGTATTTTGCGAACGGCATTACGCCAAGATCCCGATATTTTGATGGTTGGTGAAATGCGTGACCCTGAAACCGTTGAGATAGGCTTGCGCGGTGCGTTAACCGGTCACTTAGTGTTATCAACACTGCATACCAATGATGCAATTACTTCGGCATTGCGCTTGTTAGATATGGGGGCGGCAGGCTTCTTAGTGGGCAGTTCACTCAGAGCCATCGTCGCACAGCGCTTAGTGCGAAAAATATGCGTTAACTGTATTACCGATTACCAGCCCAATGAGCAAGAAAAATTGTGGTTAAGCCATCTGGTTGGTAATGTTGTTGGGCAGGCGCAGTTTAAGCAAGGTAAGGGCTGTCAATCGTGTAATTATACCGGTTACCGTGGCCGAATAGGTGTTTTTGAGTTATTGGAAATGAATGAGCCCATGATGGCCGCGTTAAAGCGAGACGATACCGAGAACTTTACCCAGCATGCAAAAGCACATCCGGGCTTTAAACCATTATCCCATGCTGCTTTTGATTACGCGATAAGCGGTATTACGACCGTCGAAGAGGTCCTTCATTTGGTCGAAACGGTTGAAACTGATGACAGTCGTGGGAAAAGTTAATTATTATGGCGGCATTTAAATATCAAGGCAGAAATACCCGTGGTGGCCAAGTCACCGGCATAGTTGAAAGTGCTAATAGCCATACCGCGGCTGCGCAGTTAGCCACCAAACAAATTATTATTACCAAGTTAGAAGAAACCAAAAGTTCAGGTAAAGGAACGTTTGATACGGGCAATATAGATCTTGGCGAATTACTCGGTATCAATGCCGTTAAACTTGAAGACTTGGTTATTCTTTGTCGGCAAATGTACTCATTAATGCGGGCGGGCGTGCCAATATTAAGAGCGATTAAGGGCTTAGCTGAGTCCTCTTCGGGTGATAAAATCAAAAAAGCACTGAACGACGTGGTCACACAACTTGAAGGGGGTTATGCACTCTCTTCAGCGTTAAATCAACACCCTAAAGTTTTTAATTCCCTGTTTGTCTCAATTATTCATGTGGGTGAAAATACCGGTCAATTGGACAACGCTTTTCTTAAATTGGCGAGCTATTTCGAGCGCGAACAAGAAACACGAAAACGGATAAAGGCCGCTATACGCTACCCAAGTTTTGTCCTTATGGCTATTGGCGTAGCCATTGTTATTTTGAATATTTTTGTTATTCCCACGTTTGCCAACATGTTTACTAAATTAGGGGCTGAATTACCGGTGACGACTCAGTTACTGATTACTAGCTCAAACTTTTTTGTTCATTATTGGCCCTATCTTATTGTTGCTGGCCTTGCCTCGGTAGTTGGCCTGCGTGCCTACTTAAAAACTGAAGTGGGTCAATATGCTTGGGATAAAAGCAAGTTAAGATTACCGATTATTGGCAGTATCATTGAGCGATCGATATTATCTCGGTTTACTCACAGCTTGTCTACGGTGCTTAGAGCAGGTGTGCCGATGACCTCAGGACTGAGTTTAGTGGCGGATGCGGTCGACAATACTTATATGCGAGATAAAATATTAAGCATGAGGTCAGGTGTTGAAAGTGGTGAGAGTTTATTAAGAACGGCTTCGAACAGTGAGCTATTTACCCCCTTGGTGCTGCAGATGATGGCCGTTGGCGAAGAGTCGGGCCGGGTTGATGAACTGCTCGAAGAAGTTGGCGATTATTATGAGCGTGAAGTAGATTATGACTTATCAACACTGACAGCAAAAATTGAACCGTTATTATTGATGGTCGTCGCTGCTATGGTGCTAGTATTAGCCTTGGGTATCTTTACCCCTATGTGGAACATGGCATCAGCGATGCAAGGTTAGTCAACAGACCATGTCGATAACGTCTAGAGTGGTGAAACGTCAAAAATCAATGGCCGAATTCATTGTTGTTATCATATTGTCGTTAGTATTAATGGCGAGTTTTATTTCGCAGTTTATGAGTCAAAAAGAGCAAATCAGTCAGACTGGCTTTCATCAGATCGCTGACAATTTTGTGAGCCAAGTTAACCTGGTGCGTAGCCAATGGTTTATGGACAACAAGCCCAAAAAAATGCTGCTGAGAATCGTTGGTCAACCAAAAAAAATCTCAGTGTCCGTTAATCAATGGGGTTGGATCGATGTTGACGATAATCGTTTTGTGTGCGAAAAAATTTGGCAGTTAGTGGTTAATCAGCCACTGGACTTTATAAAGTCTCCGGTGTCAGCGATTGAACTCAATATCGGTGATGAACAACAAGGACATGTTTGCCGATACGCTATCAACACTGGCCAGTATTTTGAATACCGTAGTGCGACGGGTCAAGTCATTCGTTCAGCGATAGCAAAAAGATAAGATAAGTTTTACCAAGCTCAAGACAGAGCCCCTTTATTTTTGAATATTTTTGAATATTTTGTAGGTTGTCGTGTCAAGTTACTGTATACAATCAATAAAAAATCATATTAACGGGTATATTTTAAACTAAACTATTGTGATAGCGCTGAAATTAGCATAGTATCTTGTAAAATAACAAAGTTACTAGTAGCTTTACCAAAGACTAGAGCGTATCTTTAAGATAAGCTTTTATGAAAAATAGTATTAACTGTTTATCTTTTTGCTAAATTATTGATGTGAATGAGGTTTTTATGCGTAAACCATTAGGTTTTACTTTAATTGAAATGGTTATTGTTGTTGTGATCATTGGTATTTTATCGGTGACGGCAATACCAAAGTTTCTTGATTTGACCGACCAAGCTCAGCAGGCGAATGTTGAAGGCATGGCTGGGGGATTTTCGACCAGTGTATCGCTAGCAAGAGCCCAATGGGAATCGGAGGCAAGGCCCAATGACGGCGCAGCACCAGTAAATAACTTTGTTGTTTATGACGGCACAACGTTAACGCTGAGCCGAGAAGATCTCGCCAATGGTATTCGACCCGGCTATGTGCTGGCTAGCACCAACCTGACCAGCACAATTGCTCAGGTTAACTGTTTAGAAGTTTGGCAGGGTATTCTTCAACAGCCACCGAGTATTAGTGAGGATGTAACCGACAGCAGTGATTACTTTACCAGTACCACAGCGTCAGCCATTGATCCCGTTTGTCATTATTATTTAAAGTCCAGCTTGCCGACATTAACTGGGGTATCAGTCGACCCAGGTACGGCCACTAACACCCCCAACGCCGGTAATAACTTCACTTATCAACCGGCCACCAGTAGAGTCATTGTAAATATCAACAATAGTTAATTTAACCCAATATATAAACAACTCAGTATATCAACAACCCAGTAAGGAAATAAAATGAAAAAAATTAACGCACAAAAAGGTTTTACACTAATAGAATTAGTGGTCGTTCTTGTCATCTTAGGTATTTTAGCGGCAGTCGCTGTACCCAAATTTATTAATATTACAGCCGATGCCCGTTTTGCATCGATTAAAGGCGCTCTTGGTGGACTTCAGTCGGCAATGAGTACCAATTATGCTGAAGAACTCATTGATGGAACAGAAAGTACTACCCCCTTCGGTTATCCAGAAGCAACACAAGCGAGTATAGAAGGTATAATGTCAATTGAAGGTTATACTTTTGCTGTTGTTACTGGTACTGGTACTAATCCTGATACAGTTACAATTACTCAAACAGGCTCAGCTACTGCAGCCGCTTGTTTTATAACATATACACCAGCTGCTGATAAAGACACTCCAGCTACTGCTGTATTAACTGGCAGTGCCACTGTTTGTTAAAAAGCTGAAGTAAAGAATAAAGAATAAAGTCGTAATGAGCCAGTGATGGTCATTACGACTTTTTTGTTAGATGAATGTTTATGCTATGATAATGCCAATATAAACTTTAGTGGTCCACTATAATGATAACCGCAATGCCTAGGCTACTCGTTAGAAAAAATAACGGTTTCACACTAATTGAATTGGTGACGATATTAGTTATTCTTGGCATTTTGTCAGCGGTGGTTTTACCCAAGTTTACCGGCGCCCGCGGCTTTGAAGAACACGCCTACCGCATAGAAAGTATTTCAGTGTTGCGGGCTATTCAGCAACAAGCCATGCAAAATACCCAAGCGAGCCAATGCCATCAGGTCTTAATTACGGCCAACACCCTCGGCCGGCCAGACACAAATACCTGTGTGGCTGGTCCTCCTACATTTAGTGCTTTCTGGGCAGATAATAGTGACGATAATACCTCAGTGACTATTAGCCAAGACAGTGTCAACTTCACGGTAGGGACTAGTGGTCAGTATTTTAGTTTTGACTCCTTAGGGCGGCCGGTACTGCCAAGTTGTTCAGCTTATCCTTGTCCGGTTGATATTACTATTCAAGGGGTAGATCCGCTAACCATACGTATTGAGGCCGAGGGTTATATTCATGCCCTATAAGCCTTCACAATTAATGACCGCTGTGGCTAACAAACAGCAAGGTTTTACTTTAGTTGAGCTGATTGTCGGTATCGTCACTTTGGCAATTGCTTTCTCTATTATTACCACCTTGTTGGTGCCAACCGCGCAGAAAAGTGCCGAACAAATTCTTCAAATTCGAGCGGCTGAATTGGGTCAGTCACTGATGAATGAGATTAGTGGTAAAGCCTTTGATGAAAATTCTGACCGAGTGGGTGGTGAAATTCGGTGTGGTGAAGCGTTAATCACCTGTACAACTTCGTTAGGTCCTGATGGTGAGACTTTAGATCTCTATGATGATGTCGATGATTATCATGGACTTGATGAGAACGGCGACACATTCGGTGAGCTTTATAACGGTTACACTGTCAGTATCAGTGTTTGTAATGACAGTAATTATGATGGCGTTTGTGGCGAGCTTGGAGTTGATGATAACGTAACCGCTAAATTAATTTCTATCACGATTACTGATCCCGTGGGTAACCCGATAAACTTTGCCACCTATCGGACCAATTACTAATGGCCTGTTTATCTAAGCCAGCTGTGCTTTTAAAGGTCAGGGGTGCTCATGACTAAAAGGTCTATAAAAAACACCGGTTTTACCTTAATTGAACTGGTTATTGTCATCATGTTATTAGCGTTAGTTTCGCTTGGTGGTGGCAGCATTATTAAGCTCTCTGGCCAAATTTTTGTCGATGTAAGCAACCGAGACGAGCTTATCGCTAGCGCCCGTTTTGCGGTTGAGCGCTTAAACCGAGAACTGCGCAGTGCCTTACCTAACAGTGTTCGGGTATTTAGTAACACCGACAGCACCATAGAATGTCTTGAATATATTCCGACGGTTACTAGTACGGTTTACCTTGATATTCCGCTTAGTCTAACAGATCCGATCATACCCTTAACGGTCATTAGTTTTGATGATACTTTATTGACGGGTGGAGAACAGGTGGTGGTTTATCCACTCACTGCCAGTGAACTTTACGAAAACAGTACTAACAGTACCAAGCGTTATCCGTTTGTTATTTCGTCATTAACCAGTGTAACTAACGTGAAGACATTTTCTTTAGATCCGGCCAACAGTGTCTTTTCGGCAGACTCGCCGACCAAAAGATTATACTTTGTTGATCTACCTATCGCTTATTGCGCCAGCGCCGGTCAATTGATCCGTTATACAGATTATGGTTATGCTGGCGATCCATTAAGTGGTACTGGCGTGTTAATGGCTGAAGGCCTTGAGTTAGCCGGGACATCCTTTACTGTTGAGGGTGCCAGTTTAGTCAGAAATGCCTTAGTCGATATCAAGCTGCAATTTACAAAAAATGGTGAGATTGTTAACTTTTATAATCAAGTGCAGGTCCTCAATGTGCCCTAAAAAATCAGGTGTTGGTCGCCAACAAGGTAGCAGCTTAGTGATGGCGCTCTTTATTATTGTCGTGGTATCACTGTTAGGTGCTGCTTTGATGAAGATGCTCAGTACTAGCGGTAAGACCATCGCTTATCAAGTGATTGGCATTCGGGCATTTGCTGCTGCCAATACCGGTGCTGAAGTTCAGCTAAAAGCATTGTTTCCGTTAGGGTCAAGTTCAACCGCTCAAACGTGTACTTCTACCGACGGTGTCACGGGAGACATATATGGACAAATTGGCGGTGACACCAGCACTAGCCTAGCCAATTGTACTATTACGGTTACTTGCGCTGACTTTGAACATGATGGTGTCAGTTATTATCATATTGAAAGTACGGGCACTTGTCCTCTTGATAATGGTAAGCAAACCTCTCGGACAGTTGCTGTTGAAGCAAGGAGTTTGTAGTTAATATTCGCTAATATTCAAAGAGAATAGTGGTCTTATTTGCGCATATTTGGGATGACGATTAACCTTATCCCACAGCGCTTTAGTTGTTTTACCGGGATTAAAAACTAATGGCATTGATCTTTTTCATTAATTTGTCGTTATTTGCCTCATTTTACAAAAGAAGCAACACAATTCCTTAACTCTAGGGTATGATTGTCCGATCTAAGATTAATTTGTAGTTCCTGTTGTGAACTTGATACTTTAAGGACGCTTCACCCTAATGTTTAAAAAAATTCGTGGCATGTTTTCCAATGACCTATCCATCGATTTGGGTACCGCTAATACGCTTATTTATGTCAAAGACCAAGGCATTGTCTTAAACGAACCCTCTGTGGTCGCTATTCGTCAAGACCGAACCGGTGGCTCTAAAAGTGTCGCCGCGGTTGGTGCTGCAGCAAAAGCGATGTTGGGGCGAACTCCTGGCAATATTGAAGCGATTCGTCCGATGAAAGATGGGGTGATTGCTAACTTTTTTGTTACCGAAAAAATGCTTCAACACTTTATCAAACAAGTGCACAGTAATAATTTCTTACGGCCCAGCCCTCGTGTTTTAGTTTGTGTGCCTTGTGGCTCTACTCAGGTTGAACGGCGTGCTATTCGCGAATCAGCGATGGGCGCTGGTGCACGTGAAGTGTATTTAATTGATGAACCGATGGCCGCTGCTATTGGTGCCGGTATGCCAGTATCTGAAGCAACGGGTTCTATGGTGGTTGATATTGGTGGTGGCACCACTGAAGTGGGTATTATTTCGTTAAATGGTGTCGTTTATTCTTCGTCAGTGCGGATCGGTGGTGATAAATTTGACGAAGCCATTATTAATTACGTTCGTCGTAATTTTGGTAGCCTAATTGGTGAAGCAACCGCTGAGCGTATTAAGCATGAAATTGGTTCAGCTTATCCAGGTGAAGAATTAATCGAAATTGAAGTGCGAGGTCGTAACCTAGCAGAAGGGGTACCCCGTAGTTTTACCCTCAACAGTAATGAGATCCTTGAAGCACTACAGGAGCCGTTAACCGGTATTGTCAGTGCGATTATGGTGGCGTTAGAACAGTCACCACCAGAACTTGCTTCTGATATTTCAGAGCGTGGCATGGTATTAACCGGAGGCGGGGCCTTGTTAAGAGACCTTGACCGCCTATTAATGGAAGAAACCGGTATTCCTGTTGTGGTTGCTGATGATCCGTTAACTTGTGTGGCGCGTGGTGGCGGTAAAGCATTAGAGATGATTGATATGCACGGTGGTGACTTATTCTCCTACGAATAAACGCTGTGTTCATCTTGATATGAACCCCATTTTTAAAGAAGGCCCATCTCCTCAACACCGACTTGTCTTGGTGTTGATCTTTTCTGGGGCCTTAATATTTTACGATCATAAAGTGAATAGTTTTGAAGGCTTACGGGGCTCATTACAGTCTATTGTCAGCCCGTTACAATATCTTGCTAACACGCCAAACCAGCTAATGATGTGGGCGTCTGAAAATATCGTCTCTCGCCGTCAATTAATCAAAAAAAATCAAGATTATAAAATTAATGAACTTAAATTGCATGAACAATTAATGCAACTTGAGATTTTTAAATTAGAGAATGATCTATTACGTGACTTGCTCGCTTCACCGTTGCGCTCTGAAGTTAAAAAAATGGTTGCCGAAATCTTATCGGTTGACAGTGACCCTTATACCCATCACGTTATTATCAACCGAGGGGCAAACGAGGGTGTGTATGAAGGCCAACCGGTATTAGATGAACAAGGCATTATTGGTCAAATTCTACATGTTGGTACCATTAGCAGCCGCGTGATATTAATAACCGATGTTAACCATGCCGTACCCGTAAGAGTTAGGCGAAATGGTCTGCGTTTAATTGCTAACGGTGCCGGGCGCATTGACCGATTAAATCATCCCTATGTTTCACACAGCGCTGATATACAAAGTGGTGATTTATTAGTATCTTCAGGCTTGGGGGGAAAATACCCAGAAGGTTATCCCGTATCGCGAGTGACGCTCATCAACCAAGATTTATCACGACCTTTTGCTCAAATTTATAGCGAACCCGTCGCCAACATTGACCGACTGCGTTACTTATTGCTGCTCTGGCCAGAAAAAACCACTGACGTATTTGCCCATAAGGGTGAGAAAACGACACCGGCGAAGGAGCAAGTCAATGTTAGCCAATAATGGCATCATTATATTATTCACGCTGCTAATCGCCTTAGTGGTGACTATTATCCCGATGCCGTTGAGCATCGATGCGTTTCGACCTAATTGGGTACTGGTGGTTTTACTTTACTGGTGTATGGCATTACCCAATAAAGTCAATATCATTACTGCCTGGGTTATGGGTATCATTCTTGATGTACTATTGGGGTCAGTCTTAGGTGTTCATGCCGCAGCTATGGCTATTACCGTTTACATTATTGTTGTTAATTGTCAAAAAGTACGAAACTTTTCATTGTGGCAACAAGCAATGATAGTTGGGCTTTGCGCGGCCTTATATTATCTTCTTGTTTTTTGGTTGCAGAGATTGCTGAGTGATGTGATGTTTTTACCCAGCTATTTATATCCGGTCATTAGCACGATTGTTATTTGGCCATGGGTGTTTTTATTATTACGCCGAGTGCGACGGAATTTCAAAATTAATTAGTTGAAAAAAGTCGCTAAGGTAAATGGCGTTTGACTGATAAGCTAATCTTTACTGTCAGTCTTTGAGGATAGGGCAATAATTAATTTAATGGGTATGAGCTAAGATAATGAATAAACAACTGGTATTAGCATCACAGTCACCACGCAGAAAAGCGTTACTATCTCAGTTGGGTTATCATTTTGTCTGCCAGCCAGCCAATATTGATGAGTCAGTTGTTGATGATGAGCCTGTGCTCAATTACGTGGTGCGTATGGCAAAAGAAAAAGCACAGGTGATTGCTCACAGCACTGAGCCAGGTATTAATCGCCTAATCCTTGGCTCTGATACCTGTGTGGTTAGCCAGGGCCAAATTCTAGCCAAACCTACAGATTTAGCTGACTGTATTGCTATACTCAAGGCATTGTCAGGCATAAAACATCAAGTGCTTACCGCTATTGCGGTGACTGATGGCGAAGTTATGGACCACGACGTGGTGATCACCGATGTCTATTTTAAAGCGCTAACCCTCGCTGAAATAACCGCTTATTGGCATACCGGTGAACCTCAAGATAAAGCGGGCGCATATGGTATTCAGGGGTTTGGCGGGCAGTTTATCCGCCGTATTGAAGGCAGTTATTCAGCCGTGGTTGGTTTACCACTGTATGAAACCAGCGAGCTATTAGCAAAATTTGGTGTGTTTTCTGCGCTGCAGCAGACAAAAAATATTTATTGAGGAGTACAAAAATGACAGGTGAGTTATTAATTAATGTTACTCCAAGTGAAACGCGTGTTGCGTTAATTGAAAGTGGTTTATTGCAAGAAGTGAGTATTGAGCGAGAGGCTAAACGAGGCTTAGTCGGTAATATTTATTTAGGTAAAATTATTCGTGTATTACCGGGTATGCAAGCAGCATTTGTTGATATTAACTTAGATAAAGCGGCTTTTTTACATGCCTCAGATATCAATTCATCATTGATGACTTCTGATGTAGACCCTGCGGTGAGTCATTCCGCTAAAAATGGTAAAAGTGAGGCCGTTGCCGATATTCGTAGTTTGGTTCATGAAGGCCAGTATTTAATGGTGCAAGTTGTAAAAGACCCTTTAGGAACAAAAGGCGCTAGACTGACAACCGATATTACTGTGGCAGCTAGGTACTTAGTATTGATGCCGTTTACTGCGCGTGCTGGCATATCACAACGTATTGAAGAGGTGTCAGAACGTAAGCGGTTAAAAGCTATTATCTCGCCTTTTTGTGATGACGAACATGGCTTTATTGTCCGCACTGCCGCAGAAGGCGCTTGTGAAGTTGAGCTTAAACATGACGCAGAGTTTTTGCGTAAAGTTTGGCAGAAGGTCATGGAACGCAAAAAAAGAAAGCAAACAAAATTTCCGCTCTATCAAGATCTATCAGTGGCCTTGAGAATTATTAGAGACTCGGCGGAAGGTTCGTTAGAACGTGTCAGGGTTGACTCAAAACTCAGTTATGACTTAGTCATTGAGTTTGTTAAAGAGTTTATGCCAGCACTAGAAAGTAAAGTTGAATATTACCGTGGTGAGCGTCCTATCTTTGACTCTTTTGACACTGAAGCGGAAATTCAAAGAGCATTACACAGAAAAATAACATTAAAATCAGGCGGCTATTTGATTTTTGATCAAACAGAAGCCATGACTACTATTGATATTAATACGGGGGCGTTTGTTGGCCATCGTAATTTAGAAGACACGATTTTTAGTACTAACATAGAAGCGACACAAGCCATTGCCCGGCAGCTCAGGTTACGTAATTTAGGGGGGATTATTATTGTTGATTTTATTGATATGCATGATGCCGATCATAAACGTAGAGTACTGCATAGTCTAGAATTGGCGATGGGTAAAGGTAATGTTAAATTTAGTATTCATGGCTTTTCTGCTCTTGGCTTAGTCGAAATGACAAGAAAGAGAACGCGCGAGTCGCTTGAACATGTTTTGTGTGGTGAATGCCCGTTATGCACAGGGCGAGGTAGCTTAAAAACGGTCGAAACCATTTGCTTTGAAATTTTACGAGAAATTGTCAGAGTAAAACGCGCCTATGAAGCTGATAAATTTATTGTTTATGCTTCTTCTTCGGTGAGTGAATTTTTAGTTAATGATGAATATCATAGCCTTGCAGAAGTCGAAGTTTTTATTGGTAAGGCCATTAAAGTACAGACTGAACCCATGTATAATCAAGAGCAGTTTGATGTGGTTATGATGTAGACCTTGAAGATCATCTTCTGGTATAAAGTAATGAATATATCGGTTTGTAGTGAACCGAACGTGTTAAATGTAAAGAAATAGGAATGACTGACGTTGTCAATATCAAGAGTCTCAAATCGCTGGTTAAATAGAGGATATAAAAGTATAGCTGTGCTTTTAGTGCTATTTGCTGTCTTGATTAGTGCACTGCGTTTGATGTTGCCGTATGCACAAAATTACCGTCAAGATGTTGAAAACTATATTAATGACCGTTATAAAAGTAATGTCACCATTGGGCTACTGTCAATGGGGTGGTATGAAACCGGTCCGACACTGATTGCCAATGATGTGCAACTGATTAACAATGACCTTGCCAAATTGTCGATTGCTAGTATTGATGTTCGCCTGAATTTTTGGCAATCAGTCCTTTTACAACAAGTGATCACTGATGATTTTGTTCTGTCTGGCGCTCGGCTAACCTTAGACCGACAGATCCTTCAAAAAACGTCATCGAGCACACCAGTCCCTGATGAAGACCAAGTACCGATATTAGAAAGTTTAGCTGACTTGTTTTATCAGCAAATCGATAAGTTTTCTATTCGGGACAGTCAGGTTATTGTCAATAACGGCGATAGACAACGTACTTTTCTTATTAGTGAACTTGATTGGTTTAACCTCGATGACCGTCACCTTGCTAAGGCGGATATTATTGTTGATGGTTTAACGTCAAACAATATTAAATTATCCCTTGATGTCGCAGGTAACAAGAGTAAAGATATTAGTGGCATGATTCACCTTGAGGGTAATAACCTTAATATAACGCCATGGCTTGATCAAGTACTAGCCATTGGCAATGAAAACACCCACTCATCGATAAATTTTTCAGCTTGGTTAAGTGTTAATCAGGGTTTAGCTCAAGAATTACAAGTCGCTTTTACTGACAGTGAGATAAGCTGGCAGCATAAACAGAAGCGTCAGCATCTTACTTTAGATAGTGGTAACGTATTACTGTCAAATCTGAATGATTTAAGCCAACTTAACGTTGAATCTAGCCCTTTACAATTGAGTGTAAATAACCAAACCTTGCGACCATTAACCTTGGAGTTTAGCCAAGATCAAGAGGATTTTTTTGCTTACTTTTCTTCTTTAGACTTAGCGAGTTTAACCAGTTTGTTTCCGTTGTTTTCTGCTGATGAGCAATTGAGAACCACGATTGAGACCTTGGCGATGCAAGGCAGTGTTGATGAATTTTATTTCCAATCACAAGCAGGAGACTACCAGTTATCCGCCGATTTTGACCAGATTTCAACTGAGTTCTCTCAAGGTATTCCGGGGATAATAAATAGTCAGGGTAGTGTGCTCTTTGCCGATAATAAACTACTGGTTGATTTAACCGCAAGTCAAGGCGCTTTAGACTTTGACCGTCTTTTTATTTTACCGATACCCTATGACGATTTATCACTGAATTTGACGGTAGCTTTTGATGATGAAGGCTGGCGGATGACCACCCAAGAACTTAATATCAACTCGCAGGAAGTTAAATTGTCTGCCGACCTTGGTGTTGAAGTGCCAAAAGAAGGACGGGCACAAATGTCACTGCTGGCTAACGTTACCGAAGGACGCGCTGAACTTGCTCACCACTATTTTCCACTAACCTCGATGAGTGAAAATTTAGTCAGCTATTTAAAAACAGGGTTAGTCAGTGGCGATATCGACCAAGCGTTAGTCATTTATCATGGCGCATTTGCTGATTTTCCTTTTGAAAACCGTAATGGTATTTTTACTGTTGATGCTGAATTGTCCAACAGCCAATTTAACTTTGATGATGACTGGGCTGACATTACTGATTTCTCTGCTAATTTGAATTTTACCAATAACAGCATGATAATCACGGGTCGAGCCGGCAGTTTATCAGGCTTAGATGTGACTGGTGTTGAGGTGGGTATTGCTGAATTAGCGGGTGACTCAATTCTAACGGTTGCTATTGATCTTAACGATGCCGACCCGAGTGATGTTACTCAATTGATGCTAAATAGCTCATTAAGAAACAGTGTCGGTAAAACGTTAGTGCAGTTAAATATAACCAAAGCCATTAATGGTGAATTTAGTTTGGAGTTACCTCTGCAGCGTCCTAAGGAAGTTATTGCTAAAGGCCTGATTAACTTTAATGATAATTTACTTAATTTACAGAGTCCAAAAATGGCCTTTAGCCAACTTGACGGTCAGCTAACGTTCAATAATGCAGAGATCAACACCCATGATTTAGCGCTAATTTGGCAAGGAATGCCGGTACAACTGAAGCTTAAAGGTAGCGATAAAGAAAATTACTTCAGCGCCAATATTGAGATGAATGCTAACTGGCAAGAAGAAGACTGGCAAGCCCATCTGCCTGAATTATTAGCAAAATATGCTGAGGGCCAGTTGCAATGGCAAGGCGATTTATCACTTAACGTTCACCATGATGGGGGCTTTTCGTATGGTTTCTCTGGTGGTTCATTACTGCGAGGTCTTGCTCTAGCGATACCAGCACCCTATAACAAGAGCCTTGATGAGGAGTCCGCGTTTAGTTTTAATCTCAGTGGCGGATATCAATCATCAACCCTTGATATTAATTTAGGTGAACAATTAAGTTTTTATGGCGAATTAAACCACTCGGTTGAGTTGGTAGCGCAGAAAAGTGATCTTGATAACGCTTCAGGTGAGCATCGTCAGGCAAAGGTCTATTTTCCAAAGGCGCATTTAGTCCTCGGTAATGAAAAAATGTTATTACCGATGAATGGTTTTCATATTACTTCGGCGTTAGCTGAGGTTGACTTTTCAACTTGGCGACCTTTTATCAGTGATATTCTCGATAGCCTTTCTGTGGGTGAAAATGATAAATCACTTGTCGCTGTTCAAGGAGACCGCAACAATGAATATTTACCAGCAAGACCTTTGCTTGCTGTTCCTGAACGTATAAGGGGTTCTATTGGTCAGTTGAATATATTGGGACAAAGTCTGACGGACGTATCGTTCAATGTCTTAGATCAACAAGCGTGGTGGTTATTGCAATTTAATGCGAAAGAGGCGCGGACAGAGATAAAGTTTTACCCGTCTTGGTTAGAGCAAGGTATTGATGTCAAAGCTGACTTTTTACATCTAGCCAGTGAATATACACTCGATGATCAGCCTGAAGTTTTAATGGCGAAACCTATCAATGATGACAAGTTACTTTTTAGTCGTATTCCTCCTATGCGTTTATCGTGTGACAGTTGCCGGGTTGGCAAGATAGACTTCGGCCAACTGACCTTTGAATTACAACGTAATCAAGCAGACAAAATTGATCTAACCAATTTTATTGCGCGTCGTAAAAAAAATAATTTATCGTTAACTGGTTTTTGGCAATTCGATGATAGCTTAACTGGTAAATCGCGTTCACAAACGGTGGTTTTAGGTCAATTAGCCGTTGATGATATTGAAGTTGAAATGGATAATTTAGGCTTTGCCTCAAGTATTACCGAAAGTGGCGCTGAACTCGATTTTTCGTTTGATTGGCAAGGCGGACCTCAAGACTTTGTGTTAAGTAAGCTCGACGGAAGTATCAAAGCAAAAGTAGATGATGGCTTACTCTCTGATGTTGATGATAAAGGGCTTAGAGTTGCGTCTATTTTAAGTTTAGGATCACTGGCGAGAAAACTTAAACTCGACTTTAGGGATATCTTCAGTGAAGGGATGTTTTATAGCAAAATCACGGGTGATTTTGAGATAAAAAAAGGCGTTTTTTATACCGAGAATACGAAAATGAAAGGTGTTGCGGGTGATCTGGTTGTTAAAGGTAATACCGATTTAACCACCGGTTTGTTAGATTACCGAATGAATTACAAGCCTAATTTAACTTCAAGTTTACCGACCATCGCTTGGATTGCTACGTTAAACCCAGTGGCATTTTTAACGGGACTTGCTATTAATGAAATTATTACTGCCTCAGTTATTAATGAAGTGGTTTTTGAAGTAACGGGTGATCTTGATGAACCGATCGTTCGGGAAGTTAATCGTAAAAGCCAAGATGTCAGTGTGGGCAGCTCTACACCACCAAAAGCGATTGAACAATTTATTGAGCCTCAAGGTAAAAAGAGTTCAGGGGCTGTTCATCAATATCAAGAAAGCAGGCCTAGTGATCATTCTAAGGTTCAACCACTAATAAAAGAGACCGCCGATGGTTAGATTATCGGCGATTCAATTGTGTTCAATGCCCGATGTTGAGCAAAATTTAGTGACAATCAACAGAGAGTTAACCGCACTTTGTGCTGATGTTGGCTCAGGTAACGTCCTTGATAATGGCGATGAACATATTGTTGTTTTACCTGAGTGTTGTTTGTTCTTTGGTGGTAAAGAAGAACAACAATTGACGTTAGCAAGACAGACCTTGGAGACTGATTATTTACTCAAGGCTTTGTCGGCTCTTGCTGATAAATTTAACATTACCTTAGTTGCCGGCACTATCCCAGTATTGACGCCCTGTGGTGAAAAATTTACGAATAGTTGTTGTGTTTTTTCTGCTCAGGGGGAGCTTATCGGTCGGTATGATAAAATTCACTTATTTGATGTTAATGTTGGTGACAGTGAAAAAAACTATCTTGAGTCTCAATATACCCAAGCGGGAGACGCTATAGAGCTAGTTAAACACCATGAGTTAAATATGGGGTTGTCAGTCTGTTATGATATCCGGTTTCCTGCCTTGTATCGACAGCTAACGACTCAAGGAGCAACGGTAATAACGGTACCAAGTGCATTTACACGGGTAACGGGTAACGTTCATTGGCAGGCGTTATTGCAGGCTAGGGCGATTGAAAATCAAGTGTATATTATTGCCGCTGGACAAGAAGGGACTCATGCTAATGGCCGAGAAACGTGGGGTCACAGTATGATAATAAGTCCATGGGGTGACATATTAGCCGTGAGAGAAAGAGGTGAAGGCTACATCACTGGTTATTACTGCCAAGAAAAAATTAATCGCGTTCGTGCGGCAATGCCCGTCAATGAACATAATAAGTTTACAGTTGAGTTAAAGTCATATGAGTAGTGTTGTCGATCAAAATGTTGAGCAAGAGCTCATCGGTGATAGCGGTCTAGATCGAGCGTTTTTAAACCAAACCTTAAACAGTATTTATCAAAATAAAGTCGATTTAGCCGACCTTTACTTCCAATCTAGCCAACATGAATCTTGGGTGCTTGAGGATGGTATTGTTAAAGATGGGTCCTACAATATTGAACGAGGTGTTGGGGTTCGTGCTATTTCTGGTGAAAAAACGGGTTTCTCTTATGCTGATGATATTTCGCCGTTATCGTTACAAAAAGCGGCCGATGCTGCCAAGGGCATTGCGGATAGCGGTCAAACGTCTCGAGTGCAAATATTCACCCCACAAAAAGGGATCAGTGCTTATCAATCAATTGAGCCACTATCAAGTCTAACTCAAGAGCAAAAAATCACCCTGATGCATGAAGTAGAAGCTCATGCTCGGGCAACCGATAAGCGAGTTCAACAAGTTATTGTTAGCTTGTCTGGCATCTATGAGAAAATTTTAGTGGCGGCAAGTGATGGCACTTTTGCTACTGATATTCGTCCATTAGTCAGACTTAACTGTTCGGTATTAGTTGAAGACAATGGCAAGCGAGAACGTGCTAGTTCAGGCGGGGGAGCGCGTACTGACTATAGTTATTTTTTTGAAATAGAAGCAGGTAAAGCCAGATATTTAGCCTACGCCGAAGAAGCGGTTCGTCAAGCGCTTGTTAATTTAGTCGCTATTGACTCGCCTGCCGGTACTTTACCTGTAGTGCTAGGCGCTGGTTGGCCTGGGGTTCTGCTACATGAAGCCGTAGGGCATGGCTTGGAAGGCGATTTTAATCGCAAAGGCTCGTCAGCATTTTCGGGGAAAGTAGGCCAGCAAGTAACCTCTG
>Ga0307488_10000589_pt1 | contig 30183 bp, 27 predicted proteins | sample SB02metaG_FD_202248 | JGI IMG/M metagenome (GOLD analysis project Ga0307488, IMG submission 202248) | Sea-ice brine microbial communities from Beaufort Sea near Barrow, Alaska, United States - SB 0.2 | ecosystem: Environmental > Aquatic > Marine > Coastal | place: USA: Alaska | collected...
TGTTTAGCCTTATTTCGTAAGGTTGGTGTTATTGTCACCCCCCTAAGTCAGAATAGTTGTCACCCCTAAAATTTAATATTTTTTAGAACGGGGAGTGGTAATTGAACCATAAATGTCTAGTTATTCAGCAGAAAAAAAGAAGCTATTTTAAGCAAATTGTTGCCCCCTCATAATAAGTCGGTTAGATCAGTAGCAACAGAAGAAGGTATGGAAGAGCAAACTTTGTATAGTTGGCGCAAACAAGCAAGAGAGCAAGGTCAGCCAGTGCCAGGTAAGAAGTCAACACCCGATCAATGGTCACATGAAACCAAGTTTGCAATTGTCGTGGCAACTGCCACGTTATCGGAGTCAGAGTTAGGCGAGTATTGTCGGAAAAATGGACTGTATCCTGAGCAAGTCAAGCAATGGAAGCTGCAATGAAGGATGTATGTCGTCTCAATGCAGCATGTAATGAGACTGAGGTCAGCCTGAGAACGTATCGACGTTGGTTATGCGGTGATGTAATCACCGTAGACAAGCGACCTGATGCTATCCGCCCTGAACCGGGCAATAAGTTAAGTGAACAAGAGCACCACATCCTAGAAACGTGTAATGAGCCTGAGTATGCTAATTTGCCACCGTCGCAAATTGTCCCGATTTTACTTGATGATGGCATCTATCACGCCTCAGAATCGAGTTATTATAGAGTGTTAAAACAGGCAAACCAGTTACATCACCGTGGACGCAGTCTTGCACCGAAAAACGTAGGTAAGCCAACGAGTTATACGGCGCACAAAGCGAACGAGTTGTGGTCGTGGGATATCACCTATTTGGCTTCCACCGTTAAGGGGCAGTTTTACTATCTGTACCTGTTTGAAGATATTTTTAGCCGAAAGATAGTTGGTTATGAAGTCTATGAACAGGAGTGTGGCGTACGTGCAGGGAATTTATTGCAACGATGCATGAATACGCCGCTGGTGTTGCATTCAGACAATGGTGCGCCGATGAAAGCGCAAACAATGAAAGCTAAGATGGAAGAGCTTGGCGTGCTTGGCTCTTACAGCAGACCAAGAGTAAGCGATGGCAATCCGTATTCAGAAGCGTTGTTTAGAACCTTAAAATATCGCCCTGAGTGGCCCTCATCAGACTTTGCCAGTATTGATGTTGCAAGGGATTGGGTACAACAATTTACTGATTGGTATAACACCAAACATAGGCACAGCAAGATAAACTTCGTCACACCATCGCAACGCCACAGAGGGGAAGATAAGGAGATTTTAGAAGGCAGGAAGTTAGTACTAGAAAAGGCTAAAGAAATGAGTCCATTACGCTGGTCTGGCGATGTTAGAAATTGCCAACCGGCAGGGCCTGTATCATTAAATCCAGAGAAAGAAAGTATAAAAAGCGAACAGGAAGAAGTCGCTTAACAAAATTTGGGTAAACAGTGCCAACTCTCTTGAAAAACACCGCGGTGGTGTCAGCCTCATTTTCATTTTCGTCTTTGGTGTCCATTTGGCTTAAGTATTTTTGAATGCTCTTCTCAACACGGTCAATATGGAACGGGACTTTGCTCGGGGTGTCATTCTTAGACTTATTATTAACCGCCTTAAACTTACTACCATCGATGGCAAATACTGGATCGTTAAACATGTTGAGCTGACGACATAAGTCTACGAACTCGCGACAAACGTTTTTAATCCCCTTGCCATTCTCTTTCCTAAAGTTGGCGATGGTTTTAAAGTCAGGTTTTAAGCGTTCATGCAACCACATTAATTCAACGTTGCGGTGACTCTCTTTTTCTAACCGACGAGATGATTGAATGCGACTTAAATAACCATAAATGTAGCGTTTTAGCATTGTGGCTGGATGATAGCCTGGGCGACCTGCTAGCTTTGCATTAACACTTTCAAAACCTTGGCTTAATAAATCAAGTGGGTCGACAAACATGTTGATAACTCGTATTCGATTGTCTTCGGTAACAAAGTCATCTATTGCTTCTGGGAAGCGTGTCGATTGGTGTCTTGATTGGCCTTTAATATGATGAGACATCTCAGCTTTTCTCTAGTATGGCTTACCCCCTTATTAGACTAAAATCGGTCTCGAAGTTGGATCGCTGACTAAGATCCATTGATCATAGGTATCTTGTACTTAGACCAAAAGGTGATCAATAGTTTTTACACAGTCTGGGCACTTTGAAGACATACAATGTAAAAAACACACTCGTCAATCTATCGCTTGGTCAAATTAATATTTATATTCGGATATTCAAGCTTGAGTTAACGGTCACTGGTTTAACAAAGCAGTATTGATTAACCTCAATGGTAAGTTTAAGCGTTTAACCAGCCGTAAATTGCCTGCACCTAACCTAAACACGTCCTATTAGTGAGCGTCCATCTCATCACCCACCGTAATTTAGCTAAATGTAAGATCCCAAGGGCTCTAAATCTGCAGATATTTGGCCCTGCAGATATTCTATCCACTGGATCTTGCGTTTTTTCTATGTAGCGCCGCGCTCTGTGGTGTATATCTGTATATCTATGGGCTACAGTTTAAGTCTCTAACTCAGGCCATTGAATACTTGCTGGGTCTCTGCCATTTTTACAACTTAATGCTGCGTTGCCTGTAAAGTTTCGACATCCCCAAAAGTCACCTTTAGGGCCTTTTCTTAGCACCATTTCTGCGTCGCATTTATCACAAATTGGGATGATATGGTGACAGTTGGTATCGATGCATAGCTTAAAGCCAGTATGGCGTTTACGCGTCATCGGACTTGAACATTGCTGGCAAGGCTGTTCTTTATGCTTACATCGTGGAAATAAAGAACAACAATAGAAAATACCATAACGACCAGTTTGTTTTTTTAACACCCCAGTATCGCAACGTATGCAACTAATATCATCGGTATACACTTGCTCGTTTTCACTGCTGAATTCGTCTAATTCTATATCGTGCTCTGCCATTAACTCCTGCACAAAACCACTGGTATTGGCCATGTCTGCAATAATATAAACCCTATGTTTTGCGCGCGTGAGTGCGACATAAAAAAGTCGCCTTTCTTCTGCATGGGGGTAATATTCTTGCTGGGGTAAAAGTGCATCTAAAATGGCAGGTGTGGCTTTTTCGGAAGGAAAGCCATGTTTCCCATTTTGCAGGCCGATGATGACCACGTAATCTGCTTCTTTACCTTTGGAGGCATGAAAGGTGTGAGCTTGCATTTTTAATAGAGGATATTTAGCGCTCAGTGTTTGAATATCAGCATGACTTGGAAGTGTAAACCCAAACCGTGCTAACAAATATACGGTAACGGGTTGAGATACTTTCGAGTAAATAGCCTGTAATACATCGTCTACAGCGCCGTTAGATAATTCTATTAGTGAGCTTTGATAATTAGCGACTGCGTGATCCCCTCTTCTTAATAGTGAAATTGCGGGTGTTGCAACGTGGGTTAGTGAGGTGATTGTTTTGTGCAATTGAGTGGGGTTTTTACTAATGAAGTCTGAGGCGACTTGCCCAATTTTATTGTTAAAGCGAAACGTTACATCTAATTCGGTTTGGGTAGTCAAGCCAAAGTACTTTGCAAATTGGGTGGTCAATCTCATGTCTGCACCACTGAATCGATAGATAGCTTGCCAATCATCGCCAACAGCAAAAACAGAGCTACCTTGATGGTTATCACGCAGTGCTTTGACTAACCTCGCTCTGGGCTCAGAGATATCCTGAAACTCATCCACCATAATGTAGCGCCATGGAGATGTAAAAAGACCAGACTCAACATAATTTATCGCCTTGATAATCATGTCTTCAAAGTCGACTTCATCTCGCTGATGTAAATGCTTGTTGTAAGATGACATTATGGGTTTAAGCAATGCTAATGCTGTTTCTGCTTGTTTAGTATCTTCGGCTCTATTGATGATATCTCTTTGGGCTTTTTCATCTAAATCTGCGGCTTTATAAAGTCCGAGTAATTTACCGAAAAGCTCAGCTAAAACGTTTATTCTTCCTGTTTCCTTTAAGCTTGCTAAGATGGATTCAATGGGCAAAATTTCATAGTCAATTTTAAGATCAGATAAAGCGTTTTGGAGTTCGCTCAATAAAGCACCTTGCTTATGCTGTGCATAAGTTAACGTTACACATCGCGTGTTATAACGTTGATGTGTGGTTTTTTTCCACGTTATCGATGCGTGGTATTGGTCTTTATCAATATATGGCGCGGTGTTACCTGCTTCATCGACGCCATAATATTCGATATAAAGTTCATATTCAGGCAAGTAAAAGTCAGGTTTATACTGCCTGCGCTCCACTGTTTTTACATCAAATTTATATGCCGCTGTATATTCGTAATCTATGCCATGATAAAAAAGCCAGTTGGCGATATAGAGCGCACCAAAGCTTTTTACTTTATCCCCTTTAAGACTGAGGATATCGTTATCATTTAAGTAGTGGTAATAATCGCCAAGGGTGTGAAAGTCAAAATCATTCTTTTCTACATAATAATATTGACTGAAGTAATCTAACACCCGTGTTCGATATTCTGACTGGTTTTTAATCAGAGATTCAAAACAATGGTGTAACCACTTAGCTTTGACTTTTTCATCTTCAGCAAACACCGAAAGGCTGGGTTTTCCTGCTTCAACTTGTGAAATGATGCTAAGTCCTAGACTATGAAATGTGGCTGCTTTTATTTTATCTGTGGTCAGTTTATCTTGAACTCTTTGATTCATTTCATCAGCGGCTTTACGACCGAAGGCAAGTAACAAAATATCATCATATTTTGCTTGCTGGCTCTGGACTAAATAGCCTGCTCTAGCGATCATTACGCTGGTTTTTCCGGTTCCAGCACCCGCGAGTAATACATTATTATCGTCGTCAATAATGCACGCTATGCGTTGTCGCTCAGTTAAAGGGTTGGATTCAACCTGATCGAAATATGATGTGTGATGCTGTAGTTGTTCTTTTACATAGCGGTGTTGGAAAAAATGGGTGGCAGCATTATCCCATTTTGAGTATTTGTCTAATAATTGAGTTTTCTTATCTATCAACGCTAAGCTGCTACTTTTCTTAATCCATGGAAACCAGCGACTACGCTCTTGCAGCGCTAAGGCTTTAATGTCGCTGATGCGTGACTGACGTAAAAAACCATGACTCAGAATGTTGGCTATTTTATCAAGCAAAGCATCGAGTTTAGCTATATTCGCGTTAACCCAATACTGGTCAAAACGCGTTTTTAAAAAATGATCACTATGATAAGCCATCATCGTTAATGTGACGTTTTGGTCAGCAGTCGAAAAATGGATAGTTTGACCCAAAAAACCAAACTTAAAAGATATCGGAGTGGTTATTTCACTCCATTGAATTTGCTGGTTAGTTTTGTTGTGTGTGACTGCTAAGGCATGCTCGTTAAAAGCTAATGGTAATTTATTAGAAAGTATTCGACCGAATATACTGGGTACAATAGAATTCATCTACGACAGAATTCCCAAGTGAAATTAATGAGTTGTCGCTATTTTAAGTTAATCTGCACGATAAGTGTAAAGAAATAATGGTCCTAAATTTTGATTGGACCCGTAACTTCAAGGGCAGGTCAGTTAAAAGATAAACGTTATTGATTTTTTAATGTAAAAACACACAGATCGTCATTCTCTGACAAGTGATGATGATGAAAACCTCCGTTGCATTTATTACTAATGTAATAAACGTCAAATTCTCCGGGACTACTTTTTACTTCTATACACTGTATTCTATTTTTATCTTTGCACTGTGAAGCACCGCGCTACTTTTCCACTGTGGTGGTAAATCGTTTGTGTTTGTCTAGGTAAATACCAAAGCGACCTAAAGAACGCAGATAAATGTTAGGATTTTGTAGACGAATTGCCGAATGTCTAGTTCGATAATAATAAGCATGATAATGAATTTTAAGAGACAATAATGGCTAAGAAGTTTTACGCAGTACTCAAGGGCCATAAGGTCGGTATATTTTCCACATGGGCGGCCTGCCAGGCAGCGACCAAGGGCTACTCTGGCGCTGTATTCAAATCATTCACTACTAAAGAAGAGGCCGACGTGTACCTTGGGAATACGTCTACGTCATCTGGAACCTCAGCCGCAAAGTCTAATCAAGGGACCGCAGCTACTAGTAATTCTGAGGGATTAACTGTGGTGCTGGCCTATCAGTTCCCCGTACAGATATACACCGATGGCGCGTGCGATCCTAACCCTGGCGCGACGGGTTCTGGCCTTGTGGTGTATGAACATGGCAAACTAACCACCTTAAAATACGGTTACCATTCACCTAAGGGTACCAATAATACTGCTGAATTAATCGCTTTGAGAGAGGCCATAAAGTTAGCTCATCATTATATCGAAAAGGGTCAGCCAGTTGAAATTTTAAGCGACTCGGATTATTCCCTTAAGGCCGTTTTTGTTTGGTCTGAGGGTTGGAAGAAAAAGAACTGGACCAAGGGAGGGAGCGCCCCAATACAAAACCTTGAATTAATCAAAGAGTGTTACGCACTAAGTCGCCCTCTAATAGGAAAGGTACAGATGACACACGTCAGGGCCCATTTAGGGACAGAGGGAAACGAACTCGCTGACCGCTTATCAGTACAAGCCCAATTGCAGCAAGTAACAGGTTGGGCGGACTACACCGATGAGGCCTCCCCCGAGAAAATACTCGCCCTAAGCCGTGGTTAAAGGGAGTCAGAGGACTGGCATTTTAAAAGTAGGTAGCTGATTACAGTAAATACTAAAAGCTAAAAAAATCGAACCACAGAGATACAGAGGAAAAGGAGAAAAGCATGATGGGTTAACATGTAGTCGCTCAAATCTGATTTGGTAATATTGAATTATGAAGCGCGATATGACCTGATGATCTAAGAATCGTTCTTTGCCATTTAGTCATGGTTAATTTACATTCAAGTTCAGCCGGATAACCAAAAATACAGCACAATCAACGCTTGGATATTGTATCCGATAGCTTACTTAAGTTCTTTGTACGCGCAATCACATTTAAATAATACTCAAAAAATCAAATAATTATTTATGCTCGACAAACCGAAATCAGTAAGAGATATGCCAAACATTGCGCTAAACATGAAGTGACAACAAATAAAGGTCATACAATCCAAGCAGCAACAACCATTATGGAGCAGCGAAATTTATTAAATATGGCTATCAGCAATGCTGATTTAAAACCTATGGCAATAGAATATGGACAATGGAAAGGGGTTCGTGATGAGACAACACTTCATTCAGGGATCTACTCTGCGAAATGATGACAGTTGTCATTGGTTTCCACATGAGCCATCACCGTGATTTTAAGAATTATTACCTAGGCTATATCTCGTGTTTTTATAAAAAGGACTTCCCTAAATTGCTGAGCTAAACACGATTTTGGAAGTGATGCCTAGCCTTATTGTGCCTATTTCACTTCACTCAAAGGTAAGCCCACAGGCATCGAATTCATTGACTCTACAACGTTAAAGGTGTGCCATAACATTCGTATACCAAGGCATAAAACTTTAATGGTATCGCTTAAAGAGGTAAAGGTACGATGGGTTGGTTCTATGGGTTCAAGTTGCATTTAATTGTTAACTTATAGCGCGTTAACTTTAAGGGTGAGATTGTGGCAGCTAAAGTCACCACTGGTAACGTGCATGATACCAAACCAGTCGAAAAGCTAGCGAAAGGGTTAACAGATAAACTTTACGGCGACAAAGGCTACTTAAACAATGCGCTGAAAGACAATTTATTTGATAAAGGCGTCACGCTTATCACAACAGTTCGCAAGAACATGAAACCAAAAGCGATTCATTATCGAGACGATTAACGATTAACGATTAACGATTAACGACTAATGACAGAATATATCCTTCATTGAACACTCCCGTCATCGCAGTATTAATGGTTTTACACTTAACTTGATGGCTGGACTGGTGGCTTATTGTCTCAAAGAAAATAAGCCATCCCTCAATTTAAATGACGTTGAGAGGAATGCGACCATAATCGCTTAAACCGATCTGGGGTTAATTATTGATTCTCTTGAATGTTTCAGAAAGTTCCTTAGCGGCTAAATCAATGTCTTCTGGTGAAGTATATTTCATAAACAATAATTCAAAATTCCCTAAAATAATTTCGAAAATATTTATAACCACATGACGCTTTTCTCCATTATTAACGACCCTTAAAGATTTGTTATTATGTTCAAGTCCTTGTTTTTGCGTTATGTCATTCTGGATACCCAGATAAAAAATATCACCAGTAGATTGATCATTTATCGGAAGCATTAAAAGACGGTTAAGAAAGGGTGTAGCATCTTTATTGTGATTAATAATATCTTTATTGTTCTCCCACATTCTGTTTAACTCATTAGACTAATATGCTTTTGGGGGATACGGCGTTGGTTAAAAGAATAAAATTGCTACCACAGAGTGCACAAAGGAAAAATAAACCAGATATTGAAGCGTTTCCTCTGTGAAGCCTTAGCGCTCAATTTCTCTGTGGTGATAAGCTTTTATCTTTTATCTTTTAGCTCGTAGCCAGAAGACCTGTGTTGTTACTTCTGTTTAACTAACCAGCTGATAAGCTCAACAGATTGATCTGGGGTCATATCGCGGGTGAATATAGCCTGGTATTTTTCATTGATAATGATAGTCGGTACACTTCTTACACCCCGAGCAATTTTGTCATTTTTGCTAACTTGACTACGAATACCAAAGCTAGAGAGCATTTTTTCTAGCTTAACCGTGTCTGATCCTGTTGCTGCATACACTGCAAGGATGTCAGCTTTGCTGGCAATTTTAGTTCTTTTTTGATGGATAGTATCAAATAACGCTTTATTGAACAGTGCATCGGTTTTGAGTGCTTTTGCGGCCAACATCACGGCTGTTGCATCATTCTGCGTGTCTTTAGATGTGCTGCCATTAAAATTCACATGTACCTTTTGAAAGGGGACATGTGCGGGTAGGGCGCGTTTAATCTGCGGCACTATGGTTTCAAATGCGTTACAAGCGGGGCACCAAAATGAAAAGACCTCTTGCACTTTAGGTGTCGCGCTCGCCTTCTGGGCGATCACTTTATAATGAGTACCTTCTTGCCACTTTGCTTGTGCCAAAGAATTGAATGAAATTAAACATAAAAACACTATTAAACATGACTGGCGCATAAAAACTCTCTTAAAGTTTATTTATAAATTTTGAGGTTAAAAAGGAAAAAGCCAGTTGCTGAACAACTGGCTCAAGGACTGGTTATATTTGTAAAGATTTCATTATCTTTTGTTTGATAAGAATACAATCAAATCAACCATCTCGTCTAGTTTCATATCGCGAGTAAAGGTAGCTTGATATTGACCATTCACAATAAAGTTTGGTACGCTGGTGACGTGTTCCCGGTATGTTTGAACCGTCTTATTATTCATATTTAACCTACTCTTTACACCAAAACTAGCGATCATTTTGTCAAATTCTTCTGGCTCTACTCCATTTACTACAAAGATATTTTTTAAGTCTGCAATACCTGTTACAGCCGAGCGGGAAACGTGTATATATTTAAATATGGCTTGATTAAGCTCATCGGCTTTTTTCAACTCTCTGGCTACCATCATAGCTTTAGTTGCATCATCCTGAATGGTTGCGCTGGTAAAGCGCATAAAATTCACATGTACTTTTTTGAATTCAACATCATCAGCCAGTTTGGTTTTGATTGCTTTGACGAGAGGCTCAGAGTTAAAGCAATGAGGGCACCAAAATGAAAAAAATTCTAAGACTTCTTTTTTCTCAGTCCCTCGGTCAGCAATGACATTATAGTGTGAGCCTTCTCGCCACTTTTCCTGAGCAAAAGCCTGAAGCGGCAGTAATAAAGCTAAACTAAGTAATAATAATATTTTTTTCATAACGTCTCACAACTAACTTTCAATTTTATCAGCAGATTAGCATAGCTACCCAAAAGATCCGATAGGACTTTGTAAAGGGATGTTAATTACAGTGCTCATTTTTGCATAGGTATAAAAAAAGCCGCAACGAATACAATATTTAGAAAAGATAGTTTACACCCACACGAATTAGGGTGGCGTCATTGATTTTATTCAGATTATCCGAGTGATCTAGGCTTTGCTTACTACACATTAAATGCGCTACTACGGGGAGGCTGTGGGATGCCAATTCAATAGAAAAATCATGGGCTTCTTGAATTTGCGTTTGGCTCCAACACTGAGGTCGATAAAATTTAGCGACATAGCGTTTTTTGTTTTCAGCAATAAACTGATAACCCCTGTTTTCGTAGCTGTTATACGGATGGGTTTTAAGTACTAATCATTCAGACTCAACGAGCATGATTTGTGAGTCTATGACGTTGAGTATTTCATCAGGTGTAAGCGCCAAAAAATCACAAGTACTTACAAATCAGGGTACAAAAATTTACTTATTTCTTGTGCCTTCACTGAGCTGTTTTCAGCATCAATTGATTCAACTCTGAAGCTAAATTCAGTGGACTCTTGGGTTAATCTATTTGGATTGATGGCGATGCTCAGAGGCAGATTAAATATTTCTCCTCCTGTCACTGTTACTTCCTTTTCACCAATATAAGTGTGCCCTTCAAGATTATCTATATATATATGATAGCGTTGTGTGTGCTGAGATTTATTCAGAATTTTTAAGGTAAATACATTCTCAATCAGTCCATTACCTGTTTCCCGATACATAGGCACTCTGTCCTTTATAATGTCTATCTCCAAAGGTTTTCTAGATACAATTTCGAACACCAACAACCCGGACATTAATAATAAAACAATGCCATAACCGATTAATTTAGGTCGAAATATTTTTGTTTTACCCCCTGCTAATTCAGTTTCTGACGTAAAACTAATCAAACCTTTGGGGTAGTTCATCTTTTCCATTACACCATTACAGGCATCTACGCAGGCTCCGCAATTTATGCATTCGTATTGCAAACCGTTGCGAATATCTATTCCAGTAGGACAAACTTGCACACATAGGTTGCAATCAATACAATCGCCTAAGCCTTTGCGTTGATTCTCTTCACGGCTGACCGATCGTCCTCTGGGTCCACGTTGTTCTCCACGAGACGCGTTATACGCAACGGTAAAGGTGTCTTTGTCGAACATAGCAGATTGAAAACGTGCGTAGGGGCATATGTGGGTACACATGATTTCGCGCATCCATCCTGCGTTACCGTAGGTGCAAAGGGTAAAAAATAGAACCCAGAATGTCACCCAAAAACCACTTGAAAAAGTGAAGAATTCTAAAAACAAATAGTCAATAGGTGTAAAGTAGCCAACAAAAATTAAAGCGGTGAGTAAAGCAATTCCAACCCAAGCAATATGCTTAAGGGTTTTCCGCCACAATTTGTCAAAGTCCATTTTTCTTTCATCTAGTTTCATTCGCTTATGGCGACTGCCTTCAATTGTTTGTTCAAACCAAATATAAATAAAGGTCCAAGTAGTTTGCGGGCACATAAAACCACACCAAACACGACCCGCGAAGGTGGTCACAAAAAATAGAGCAAAGGCGGCCACTATTAGAATCCATGCAAATAATGTCAAATCCTGTGGCCATAGTGTTAAGCCAAATATATTAAAACGCTGTGCACCGAAATCAAATAACACTGCTTGACTGCCATTAAACTGCAGCCACGGCAGTAGTGCAAAAACGCCTAAAAAAAACAGTCCAAAAAAGCGACGAAAATTTTCTAACATACCAGAAACTGAGCGCACGTATATTCTACTGCGCGGATTGTGGGAATCATCATGTTTGTTTTTATCTGGGCGGTGTACTTTTACGGGTGAGATGTTTTTTACGGGAATTCGCTCACTCATGGGGTGTCCTTAGTATATCAAAAAAAGCAGATGTTGAGAGTTCAACACTCTACTAGCTTTAAAAGTTTATCAGTATGTTAACTACCGTGCTTGTTCCCAGTTAGTCTTTTATATAATCACTCAGGGGATCGTTATTCGTAGTTATCACAAGGCATAACTATTGAGTATGTTTTACTGTGCCAGTATCACGTAACATATGAAGTCTTATAATGGATAAACAGCCTTTGAGACATACTATGTTGCGTTATGTTTTAGTTACGTTTGAAATTTTGGCTTTGATCATGATTTTGCGCAGTGCGTTTGTGCAATTTTGGTTGTCGGACATGCAAACGACCACTTCACAGTGGATGCATGGCATATCTATGACCATCGATAATCAGCAATTAGCCAAGTTTAGAAATGAAATGTCGGCCCACTTTCAAGATTTAAACCAATCGCAAACAAAATATTTATATAAAATCACCAGCACAAAAACTGCACTCAAGCACTTTAATCAACATTATTGTCGTGCTGGAGATAAAAACCCTTATATTTACGGGAGCAATTTACGTCTTGTCTGTGGTGAAATCAGCCGCAAGGGTATCCTTAAAACCTTTAGCTAAAAAAGATTGGGTAAGGTGATGGTAAATTTAGCTCCACCCACTTCCCATCGGTTTTATAACACTCTCCTTGATGCCAATCGACAATTCTTTTTAGAATAGCTAAACCAAGACCCGCTCCCCCTTTTTGTCTATCTTGGGATTCATCGGGATGAAAAAAGGGCTAAAATATTTTTTACGCATTGCCTGCGAAACGTTCTGTAACTAAGCTTGGTCAAGGCTAGCTAAACATGGCCGTATTGTTTTAAAGCGCTACTGATAGGATGCTATAAAATCTTACTTCGCTGAAACAATACTTTAGGTCTTAGCTTTAACATTTCAGCAAGTAGTAACTTTTCAGTTGATAGAGTGACTCTACTCACTAGCCCTAAAGCGCTTTGCTCCAAAGGCAGGTGTTTTGATAGCTTAGCCATATAAAATTGATATACCGCTTCTTTGCCCGCAGCTAGCATAGGGCTGGCGAGGACTAGCTTGCCTTGAATGAAGTAAGTATTGATATCGCCCAATGATAACAGCACAGGTGTTGTGCCAGCTTTAAATGGCTTTAATGATTTTTTAGTGCAAAATCTAGCGATGTTAATAGCGACATGCTGCCCCATATCTAAGGCTATACTGGCTTGCTTAGGGAGTGATTTAGGCAGCGAAGCAGAATCACCGGCGACAAATATATTGTTAAATTCTTTGCTTTGTAAGTAATCATTAACTGCTAAGCCGCTAGCGCTCTTGTGCGTATCGATAGTTTCAAGATAGTCAGGCAGTTTGGTGCCCGCTGACCAAATGGTTATATCTGACTTTATGGATCCTTTGTCACTGAAGTGAATACTAGATTTTTTTACTTCGGTAATTTGTTTTTCGAAGTAAAAACTAAGTTGATAGTTTTTGCATTGGCCTAAAATATCATCTGATAATTTTTGGGGTAGTGAGTTCACTAATCGGGGGGCACGGTCGACCACGCTAATATGCAGTTGCTCGTTAGCTGAGTACTTTCGCAATAGCTCGCCTAAAACTTCCACGCCGGTAAAGCCACCACCAATAATACTGATATTAATAGTGCGTTTATTGGAGTTAAGCGCGGCTTCAATATCATTGTATATCTGTATCACGTCATTCGCTGTACGAAATCCATAAGCATACTCGCTGGCACCTTTAATGCCGTAATTAGAACGCGTATGACCAGATGTAATCAACAATGCATCATAGTTCAGTGTTTGTTTGTTATCTAGGGTCACAGTGTGCATATCACCGTCAATGTGAGTCACTGTCTGGTTAATAAAGTGATGCCCTAGTCTGGTAATAATAGTGGCTAAATTTAAGTTGAGATTCGTTTCTTTTTTTACATCTGACAATATTTCATGAATATTTGGCGTCCATTGAAAGTCCAGTTTCGGGTCAACAACCGTCACCTCATAACATTGACTTAGCTTGCTGGCAGCAGTCAGCCCAGCGAAATTGGCACCTATAATTACAATGCGAGATTTTTTTGTATTAAGTGTCAAAATGTACTCCCTGAGTAAGTCAAGTTATAGATAATTTTCGCAGATTAGCAAATTAGCAGATTAGCAGATCAGACTGGCATGTATAGCGTTTTTATTCTCAACGAGAATACAGCTATATAACCTAAATAAGAGATGTTTGAATGGGTACAGGGGTAAAGTGTTATGTAGGTACCTTTTATTTTCATCTAGTCAGAGTTAAAAGATATCTTCTGAAGAGCGAACTGGCTTTGGGGCTGCATCCAATAGTTTAATGTGGCTTGAAGTAGATACCACATCTAACAACCCTGAGTTGCTTCAACGCAGTGAAGTGCGTCCTAACGTGAGTGAACAGCCTTATGCTAGTGGTTGGTAGGACAGAGGTATTATCCATGGTGACAACGTTTACTATATTCACTGCAATCAAGCGTGATATAACACTTGGGTTGAAGATGTGGCAATATTTGGGTCTTTAAAATCAGTGCTAATTGTATCGGCTGATTGCGTTTTTTGAAGGCTCGATCCGAGTTGTCATTTTTGGCTGGTGTAAACCGACCTTTTTTGTTTTGGCCTAGGAGCTATCAATGAAAGATAAATAGACCCTATTGCAACTTATTTGAATTAGATTCAGTATATATTCAGGTATCACAGCAATACTGACAACTACCTTACGTAGGGGATTGATTATGAAAATATTAAGCGGATTGATTATGTCTGTAATGACATTAGGTTTATCTAGTCAAGTTTTGGCTCAAGCCAAAGTCGAAATTGAATGGGACAAACCAGAAAAGTATCATGATGTTAGGCCTAGCAATCAGTCGCGTAAAAGATTCAGAGAAGCGACCTTTGAACAGATTAACGAATATATGAATGAGTTGTCATTGGCGTTACCTGATAACCAAAAATTACACATGAAAGTCACTGATCTTGATCTGGCGGGACATGTCTGGCCTGCCTCCTTTATTGGTTTGGGTAATGGTGCATCTGATGTGCGGATCGTTAAGAATATTGATATACCAAGGATCAATTTTAGCTATCAGTTATTGGACAAGTCTGGCGAGGTCCTGCAGCAGGCAGAAGTGAAACTTAAAGATATGTCGTTTTTAGAGCGAAGGACTCACTTTTTCAAAAGTGAGTCCTTGCGTTACGAAAAAAGCATGGTGCAACGTTGGTTTAAACAAGAATTCGCCGCGTATATAGACCAAAAAAGTGCCAAAAAAGAGCTTGTTACTTCGAAATAATAGCCGAGGAATATAGGCTCTATGCGTTTTTGCCTGCTTTTTTAGCAACATACAAGGCATAAACAGCTTGTCTAATGATCGCTTGCGGTGCCGATAATCATAATTTCATATAGTTCTCTTAAACATGGATCTGCTGCTGGATGACTCAGCGAGGTTCAAATAGACTAGCTTCTTGAACAAATATTATCCAACCGCCTCTCCGCCTAGAGTTAGCATGAACCCAATTTCATGTTTTTTTTTCGACAATTAGACTGGTTAAAATGCTTTCTAGGTTTCTCTTCTTTTTCTATTAACCCTGCAAAAACTGCACGGGTAACGTAAATGTGAAGGTCAATCCCTAGCATGTTACCGTCGAAAACTAAGGTTAAGTGCTACTCAGTTGCAGCACCAGTCAAATCCTCATCAAAAGCAAATATAGAAAGATTAACTGCCTAAAAATTATGATGAATGCCTCTTTCCCCATACAAATAATTTAGCTATTAACACAATAGAAAAACAGTTGTTGAGTGTGTGCCACCGTTATCGATGACACACTCTATATTAATATTACATTTTATAAAGATTCAATGCTGGTGCGCTGTTCAAGTAGTTTGCCCATCTGCATGGTAAAATCAGCTAACTTAGCTTTTTCTTTTTCAATCACCACGTCAGGCGCATTACTCACAAACTTTTCATTAGCGAGTTTTCCTTGGGTACGAGCAAAATCTTTCTCTAATTTATCCAAGGCTTTGGCAATCCTAGCTAATTCCGCATCTTTATCAATTAAGCCTGCCATGGGGATCATAATCTCAAGTGAGCCCAATAAAGAGGTAGCACAGGCTGGTGATGTATCATCTTTACTTAATGGTGTAACCTTTTCTAACTTAGCGATTGAGTGTAAAAATATCGCATTTTCTTCAAGCCGTCTCATATCCTCAGGGGAGGCATTGCGCAGTAACACGGGCAAAGGTTTACTTGGCGCGATGTCCATTTCACCACGAATAGAACGAATGGATAATACAAACCCTTTGACCCATTCCAAATCTGCCATCGCTGTGGCATCCACCTTGGCAACATCATATTCAGGATACGCCTGATTCATAATAGTGGCGTCATAGCAGTCAGCGAGGGGGGACACATCTTGCCAAATCGTCTCTGTAATAAACGGCATAATAGGATGCATCAATCTTAGCAATGACTCTAATATAGTGACCAGAGTATGCCGAGTACCCCGCTGTTGCTCTTCGCTTCCTTGCAATAAAACAGGTTTGGTTAATTCTATATACCAACCACAAAACTGATCCCAAGTGAATTTGTATAATGTATGTGCAGCGATATCAAAACGATAGGTATCCATGGCATCACGATAAGTCTTGATCGTGTTTTGGTATTCCCCTGTAATCCACTTGTCTGCAAGTGACAAGGTCATGGGGGAATGGGAGTGATATCCACAGTCATGTTCTTGGGTATTCATCAACACAAAGTTACTGGCATTCCATAATTTGTTGCAGAAGTTTCTGTAGCCTTCTAAGCGTTTCATATCCCAATTGATATCTCGGCCGGTAGAGGCAAGTGCTGTAAGGGTAAAACGTAGTGCATCTGTGCCATGAGACTCTATACCATTAGGGAACTGCTTGGCTGTTTGTTTCTTAATTTTTTCAGCCTCTTTTGGCTGCATCATATTACTAGTGCGCTTTTCGAGTAAATCTTCGAGGGAAATGCCATCTATCATATCCAAAGGGTCGATGACGTTACCTTTTGATTTAGACATCTTATTACCCTCATCATCACGAATGAGCCCTGTCACATACACTGTTTTGAAAGGCACTTGCGGTTTGTCATTTTCATCTTTAACAAAATGCATAGTCATCATGATCATTCTGGCTACCCAAAAGAAAATGATGTCGAAACCAGTGACCAACACATCAGTAGGATGGAAGGTTTTTAAGTCTTCAGTATTTTCAGGCCAACCTAGTGTAGAAAACGTCCACAAAGCAGAAGAGAACCATGTATCTAATACATCGTCATCTTGTCTGAGAACCACATCAGCGGCCAAGCCATTTTCAGCACGGGCTTGTGCTTCGTTGCGACCTACATACACATTACCTTGTTCATCGTACCAAGCGGGTATTCTATGGCCCCACCACAATTGACGGGAAATACACCAGTCTTGGATATCATTCATCCAAGAAAAGTACATGTTTTCATATTGTTTAGGTACAAATTCAATCTCGCCATTGGTGACGGCATCTGCTGCGACTTTGGCTAAAGGTGCTGCACGCACATACCATTGGTCGGTCAACAGAGGTTCAATCACTACACCACTTCTATCACCATAAGGCACCGTTAGGTCGTGGTCTTTTACTTCTTCTAACAAGCCTATTGCATCCAATTTGGCCACTATGGCTTTGCGGGCTGCAAAACGGTCTAAGTTTTGAAACGCTTCAGGTATGGCTGAATTCAGGGCATTCGTTGCTTCACCCTTAGTATCGAATATTTCAGCTTGCTGGCGAATTTCACCAGAGAAATTCAAAATATTGATCATCGGTAATTGATGACGTTTACCGACTTCATAATCGTTAAAATCATGGGCTGGGGTTATTTTTACGCAGCCAGTGCCTTTTTCAATATCCGCATGTTCGTCACCAACGATAGGAATACGACGATTCAGTAAAGGTAAATCGATAAACTGACCAATCAAGTCTTTATATCTGGGATCTTCTGGATTAACGGCTACACCTGTATCACCTAACACTGTTTCAGGTCTGGTTGTGGCGACTACAAGGTAATCTTTGCCATCGGTCGTTTTAACGCCATCAGCCAAGGGATAACGAAAGTGCCACATATGACCTTTTTTGTCTTTACTTTCAACTTCAAGGTCAGATATGGCGGTATGTAACTTGGGATCCCAATTAACAAGGCGTTTACCGCGATAGATCAAGTCTTCTGAATGTAGGCGTACAAATACTTCATTGACTGCGTTTGAAAGCCCCTTATCCATAGTGAAGCGCTCACGTTCCCAATCAACGGAGGCACCTAAGCGACGCATCTGATTGGTAATAGTGTTACCTGACTCGGCTTTCCATTCCCAAATTTTTTCGATAAAAGCATCGCGGCCCATTTCTTTACGAGTAGGGCCATTTTCTGCTGCTAACTTTCGCTCCACTACCATTTGCGTGGCAATACCCGCGTGGTCAGTGCCCACTTGCCACAAGGTATTATTGCCCGACATCCGTTTGTATCGGGTTAATGCATCCATAATAGTTTGTTGAAACGCATGACCCATATGCAGGCTGCCTGTTACGTTTGGCGGCGGTATCATGATGCTGTAGGGTTTACCTTCTCCAGAAGGTTTAAATTGTCCGCTGTCTTCCCATTTTTGGTAAATGTCGCTTTCTATACTTTGCGGATTAAATGTCTTTTCCATTATTTTGTGCCTCGTTAATGCTTGAGGCGGGTAGGGTATCGAGTTGATTACCTGCCGCTCTATAGTGTTTATATCGTTCTCTGGCCTGAGGTTTGAGTTGTTCTTTTGCAGGGACAAAATCAATGACCTGTCTAAATCGTTGATGAAAATCGGGAATGTTGTCAGCTAAATTAATCAGTATGGGGCGATTAAATTGGCTGGGTGTTTGCCAACATATTTCAACTGGGGCGCCGCCTACCGGACCTTCCCCGGCCAAATTGTGGGGAACAAAGGCATCGTTGGGCAACTGCCATAATAATTCATCAAATTGTTCGGCCTGTTGTTGATCTTCACAATATACTAAACATTTTTGTTTGTGCCGATAACTGCGGGTCGCCAACAAACAAGCCAGCGCAAAGTGCGCTGGCAGTTGGTGTGTGTCTTGTGTTTCATCGAGCAGATAAAACGTTACATTTGACATATACGAAGTGGTTCCTAAGAAGTGGTTCCTAAAAGGTATGATTAATCTTCTGTTTCAACACCAGCACGGTTCATTAAGAACTGAGATAACAGAGGGACAGGCCGACCGGTTGAACCTTTGTCTTTACCGCCAACCCAAGCTGTGCCTGCAATATCCATATGCGCCCAGTTATATCTGCGAGTAAAACGAGACAAAAAGCAAGCTGCAGTAATTGCGCCTGCAGGACGGCCACCGAGATTACTCATATCAGCAAAAGGACTTTCTATTTGGTCTTGGTATTCATCCCATAAAGGTAAACGCCAAGCTTTATCGCCACTTTGTTCAGATGCATTGATCAATTCATGAGCAAGAGGATTATGGCTACTGAACACGGCACTAGCATGTTTGCCTAAAGCCACAACACACGCTCCCGTTAATGTGGCCACATCCACGACCAACTCAGGGTCAAAACGTTCTACATAGGTTAATGCATCACATAATACTAAACGCCCTTCTGCATCGGTATTGAGCACTTCAACTGTTTGACCTGACATAGTAGTTAAAATATCACCTGGGCGGTATGCATTGGCATCGGGCATGTTTTCACAACCCGCTAGAATACCCACAATATTAATTGGCAGGTTCAGTGCACTGATAGTATGCATTGCGCCTAATACGCCAGCTGCACCACCCATGTCATATTTCATTTCATCCATGGCTTCGCCTGGTTTGAGAGAAATACCACCAGAGTCGAAGGTTAATCCCTTTCCGACTAAAACGATTGGCGCTTGATCTGATGGACCCCCTTTATGTTCCATAATAGTCATGATTGACTCATTGACGGAGCCACGGCCCACGGCCAAATAGGAGTGCATACCTAACCCGTCCATCTGCTTCTCATTGACTGAGCTAACATGCAGATTGTCATAAGTGACGGCTAATCCTTCTGCTTGCTCAAGTAAATATTTAGGATTACAAATGTTCGGTGGCATGTTGGCAACATCTTTCGCTGTTTTAACGCCTTTCGATACTGCTAAACCATGCTCAAGTGCTCTTTCGCCAATAGATAACTCACGACGTGTGGATACATTAAAAACGATTTTTCGCAGTGGTCTGCGCAATTCACCTTTTTTGGTTTTAAGTTGCAAAAAGGTGTATAGAGAATCTTGTGTCGCTTCAACCGCTTGGCGCACTTTCCAATAAGTATCGCGACCTTTAACATGTAATTCAGTCAAGAAACTCACCGCTTCCATCGAACCTGTTTCATTGAGCGTTTTAATCGTTTTGGAGATGATTTGTTTGTATTGCCGTTCGTCTAGTTCCCGCTCTTTGCCACATCCTACCAACAATACTCGCTCACTTAAGATATTAGGCACATGATGAAGCAATAACATTTGACCGGCTTGACCTTCCAAATCCCCTCTTCTAAGTAAAGTACTAATATAGCCTTCACTAATAATATCGAGCTGTTCGGCGACAGATGTTAGACGCCTAGGCTCAAACACACCTACCACAATACATGCGCTGCGTTGTTTTTCTGGACTGCCACTTTTTACGCTAAATTCCACTTTGAACCCTCGTTACATGATGAATAATACTGAAACATTCTTCCTTTTAATAAATAATTGAAAGGTGACATTGGGTAATACAGTTATATTATTGTAAGATTAACTTCAGCCAAACATAACTGTAAATAAGATTGTGGCTGAGTGCTTTAAATATGTACAATTTATAAATTAAACTTGTGAAAACGTTAAGTTTACTTAAAATTTCTCATAGTGCCACTAAAAATACTACTTTCCCTTGGATGTGTTGTGCTGATTTTCCGCTATTTAATGAAAGAAACTTTTAAGTCTCAACTGGCAATTTTTATGCTGTTGATGGCTATTTTTATTACACAGAGATTTGTCAAAGTATTGGCTGATGCGTCAGAAGGTGAAATTCCTGCTGGCTTAGTGTTAGGTTTTTTGGCTCTGCATACGCCGGTTTTAGCGTCAATAGTGTTACCACTTAGCCTTTTTTTAGGCATTATGTTGGCACATGGCCGATTATACGTCGACAGTGAGATGAGTGTCATGCGGGCATGTGGCATCAGTGAGTGGTATATCACCCGTGTTATGCTAATCCTTGCTTTTGTTATGTCTTTATTCACAGCCGGTTTAACGCTTTGGTTAACGCCTTTATCCGTTGAAAATACTTATCAACTAGAAGAAAAGGTCGGTGCACAAAGTGGCCTAACAAGCCTGATACCTGGACGTTTCCAACAAACTGCCAATCAGCAAGCCGTGATATTTGTACATGACATCGATAATAGTCAAAACCCCTTAAGAAAGGTTTTTCTAGCACAAAGAGATACAGACTCCGATTTTGAAAATGTGCGAATAGTGTATGCCAACAGCGGAGGTATACAAGAGCAAGCAAATGGCGCGCAAAAACTGATACTTAATCAAGGCAAACAATATGAGGGTGAAATGGGTCGGCAAGATTATCGGGTTGTTGAGTTTGAAGAGTATCAAATTCAAATAGCCGAACAACAGCCTGAAAAAAAGCGTAGAAAATTCAGTGCCTATCCAACCGCCGACCTGATAGCTGACCCATCATTAGATGCGCTAGCAGAGCTTCATTGGCGTATTGCCATTCCTTTATCGCTCCCCTTTTTAGTCCTGATTGCGGTGCCGCTCAGTGCCGCTGATCCTAGACAAGGTCGTTTCGGGAAAATGTTTCCTGCATTGATGCTGTACCTAGGCTATTTTATGCTGCTAATGGCCGGCCGAAAGGCATTGGAAGATGGCAACATACCTCCACAACTAGGATTATGGTGGGTGCATGTAGTGTTGTTATTTATCGGAGCGGCATTATTACTAAAAGGACGGCCTTTTGGCGTAAAGCTGCGCGCTCGATTAAAAGGAGATGTCCATGTTTAAAATACTCGATGTATATATTGCTAAGACATTGTTGGCGACAACGGCTCTGAGTTTGAGTGTGTTGGTAGGCTTGAGCGGCTTAATTAAATTTATCGAACAAATGAAACAGGTAGGGCGTGGCAGCTATGATATGACCGTCGCTTCAGTCTATGTCTTACTTAGTTTACCCAGAGAGCTAGAACAGTTTTTCCCTATGGCTACCTTGATTGGAGGGTTGATAGGTATGGGGATCTTGGCAAGCAACAGCGAGTTGGTTGTGATGCAAGCAGCCGGTCAAAGCCGATGGAATATTATTACTTCTGCTATGAAATCAGCTCTTTTAATGATGCTATTCGTGATGTTTATAGGCGAATGGGTTGCTCCTGTCACAGAAACAAAAGCCAAAGAAATTCGTACTCAGGCTATTTCTGGCGGTAACTTATTTGCTTCTGACAGAATCACTTGGGCAAAAGATGGGGAGAACTTCGTTAGTATCGGTGAAGTGGTCGATACCAATACTTTGCGTAAAGTGAATGTATACGAGTTCGATGAGAATCTAGTGCTAAAACAAATCACCAGTGCTTTTCAGGCGAATTATAGCAAGAATGGTTGGCAGTTAGAGCAAGTCAAATACACGTTTATTGGCGATCAGAGGATCCGCTATAAACAACTTGATAAAGGTGTGTGGTTGTCAACACTCACACCTGACAAACTAAGTGTCGTAACAGTCAAACCTGAAGCTCTGTCGATTCGGGGGTTAGTTGAGTATGTTAACTATCGTAATAATAACAGTCTAGATCCTAGTCGTTACGAGTTAGCCCTATGGCGAAAGGTACTACAACCTTTGTCGGTCGGTGTGATGTTATTAATGGCATTGTCATTCATTTTTGGCCCGCTGCGCAGTGTGACTATGGGCGCCCGAGTGATATTAGGGGTGTTAGCAGGTTTTGGTTTTTTTGTGAGCAACGAAGTATTTGGTGCTTTAAGTTTGGTTTACCACTTGCCGCCATTTATGGGTGCGGCTTTACCCAGTTTAGTTTTTGCTGCCTTTTCAATGTATTTACTGCAAAGGAAAGGTTAGCGTCTGCCCCTTTATTCTTGTATTTTCCCCCAAGATGAATGATGGTTATCTTCCTTGCTGAGCACCAACATTTCAGTGTTAGCGAGCCTATCTTGCAATGATTGTTTCGACTTGAAATCGAATAACACTAAAATAGTGCCTAAACCGCCAAAGGAACATATTAAACGCAAAAGTGCGCGTCTATAACCAAAAGGTTTCTCATTGGTACTAAATAAACGTAGGCGCCACGCTCTCATACCTATGGTTTGACCGCCATTTCGCCAAAACCATAGAAAAAAGCCAACCACCCATAAACCTACCCACACTTGCAAGATAAGTTGATAACTATAGGAGTGTTGAATGAGATCGCTAAAATGCTCATAATCTTGGTTATTTAATATGTTGTTTTCAACTAGCAATAACATTGTTAGTAACATGACCATTGCTGCACACATACCAACAGCAACCGCTACTAATATGTCGTATACCATGGCGGCTAGTCTGCGAAAGAAACTTGCTCGGGAGTGTTGTGGGTGCGTAGATTTCACAAATAAGCCTTAAAAAATAAATCAGTTGTCATCAGTAATATTCACTTAATATAAATATTGATCATTCGTGAGCACTTGAATACAAAAAATGCCACATAAATCTGCGTATACGGTATTAAAGCACTGACCCGTGAGACTGATCAAGCAAGGGTTATCGCAACATTATATATCTTTGATAAAATAGAATAACTTGTTGATGCATCACGGTGGGCGTTCTTTTAAATTATGAACTAAAGTCCAAACAACATCATACTCAATATAAATACTATGAATTTACATTTCACTCTTAAATAAGTCATATTTATTGGAGTACATTAATTTTTGAGGTTTCTATGACAATTATTGGATTCCCTGCTGAGCTTAAGTCACAGGAAAAACGTTGTGCTGTGTTACCAGTAAACGTTAAGGCATACACATTATTGGGTGCTAATGTGCATGTACAAGCCGGTATCGGTAAACATATTCATGTGAGTGATGAAGAATATGTGGCGGCTGGGGCAAAGATTGTGACTAGTCGTCTAGATATCTTAGTAAATGCTGACATTGTGCCTAGTTTGCACAAACTGAGTACAGATGATCTTCGTCATTTAAAACCCAATGCGCTTATAGTGAGCTATTTAGACCCATTTAATGAGAAGGGCTTTGTAGCCAGTCTGTGTGAAAATGATATCACCAGCATTAGCATGGAAATGATCCCGCGCATTAGTCGCTGTCAAAAGATGGATGCCCTCAGTTCTCAGGCCAGTTTGGCTGGTTATGTCATGGTGATGCATGCGGCTAATCAACTTGAAAGTGTGTTACCCATGATGATGACACCAGCAGGCACCCTTAAGCCCGCCAAAGTATTTGTCATTGGTGCTGGGGTGGCAGGTTTACAAGCAATCGCTACGGCTAAACGTTTAGGTGCCAGTGTCACGGCATTCGATACTCGCACTGTGGTAGCCGAGCAGGTGCAATCTCTGGGTGCCAAATTTTTACATATCGATTTAGGTGAAACCGGTGAGACAGGTCAGGGGTATGCTCAAGCTTTGACACCCGAGCAAATGCAAATTCAGCAACGGGAACAAGCTAAATGTATTGCCGAGTCAGATATAGTGATCACCACCGCTCAGTTATTTGGGCGCAAGCCCCCCATGCTCATCGACTTAAAAACGGTTGAATCGATGCAAGCGGGGAGTGTGATAGTGGATATGGCCGCTGAAAATGGCGGTAACGTCGAAGGCACCATAGCCGGTGAAATTATCAAGCACCACGGGGTGACTATTATTGGTACTGGCTATTGGGCAAATGGGGTAGCCAAACATGCCACTCAAATGTACAGCAACAACCTGTTTAATTTAATCAGCGAATTTTGGCACCAAGAAGACAATGTTTTTAAGCTGGACCTTGAAGACGAAGTGCAGTCTGGTTGTATCATTACTCATCAAGGGCAAGTAGTGAATGCCATGCTTAAGTCTGTTTATGAGGCTAATAATCAAACCACAAGTAAAAAAGAGGGATCCTAATGGACACCGTATATTTATTGTTTATTTTATTACTGTCAATTTTTGTTGGTTTTGAACTTATCCAAAAAGTCCCTGCTACATTACATACACCTTTGATGTCTGGTGCTAATGCCATCTCTGGTATCACAGTTGTGGGGGCGCTGGCCTTAGCTGGCAGTAACAGCATGGGAGAATACTCCACTTATCTTGGTGCATTCGCGGTCTTTTTGGCAACTATAAATGTAGTGGGAGGGTATTTAGTGACTGACCGAATGCTCGCCATGTTTAAGAAGAAAAAGTAGAGACATATGATGATAGAAACCACTACAACCGATCTATTGATCAACTTCAGTTATGTGCTCGCCGCTGCCTTATTCATTTTTGGTTTAAAGCTGCTTGGCCATCCTTCGTCAGCTCGCAAGGGTAACTTGCTTTCTGCCATAGCGATGCTTATTGCGATTGTTGTCACTATGTTCGATAACAACATTGTTAGTTTTCAAATGATAGCTATTGCTATGTTAGCAGGCTGTATAATAGGTGTGCTTGCCGCCAGAATGATTGCCATGACAGCCATGCCTGAAATGGTGTCATTGTTGAACGGTATAGGTGGCCTCGCCAGCTTGTTTGTTGCTTGGGCGACGGTTGAAGCTAATAGTGAATTTACCGCTTTCACTATGATAGTGACATTTCTAGCCCTATTAATTGGCGGCGTGACCTTTTCAGGAAGCCTAATTGCCTGGGCAAAACTGAGTGAGCGCATTTCTGGTCGTTCGATAACGTTCGCAGGTCAAGCGGTGTTTAATAGTCTACTGGTACTGGCGATCATATTGACTGCTTATCTGTTTGTTGCTCAGCCCAAAATGCTGTCTGGCATAAACATCGACTTTAATGTGGTGTTGTATACGACCATGGGATTTGCTTTGTTGTTAGGTATTATGTTGGTCTTACCCATTGGTGGGGCAGACATGCCAGTGGTTATTTCACTGCTCAACTCATACTCTGGGCTAGCCGCTTGTGCAGCCGGTTTTGCTCTAAATAACAACATCCTGATAGTGGCTGGTTCGCTAGTAGGGGCGAGTGGTATTATCTTGACTAACATCATGTGTAAAGCCATGAATCGCTCCTTAAGTCATGTGCTATTTAGTGGCTTTATGTCAGTGACTAAAACAGATATGGTGATAGAAGGGGAAGTCAAACCCTTATCGGCCGAAGATGCGTATTATGTGCTCGAAGCGGCGCAATCAGTGGTGGTTATTCCTGGTTACGGCATGGCCGTGGCGCAAGCGCAACATGCCATGAAAGAGTTGCAGCAACTGTTAGAAGAAAACGGTGCTGAAGTCGCATACGCCATTCATCCGGTTGCGGGACGCATGCCTGGGCACATGAATGTACTATTAGCGGAAGCCGACGTGTCTTATGAACAATTATTTGAAATGGACGAAATAAACAAGCGAATTCAACACTTTGACGTGGCTATGGTCATCGGTGCCAACGATGTGGTGAATCCAGCCGCCCGAGAAATGCAAGGCAGCCCTATATATGGTATGCCAGTCATCAATGCAGATCTCGCAAAAAACGTGTTTGTACTTAAACGCGGCATGGCCTCAGGTTTTGCTGGTATTGACAACCCGCTGTTTTTTAAACCTAACTGTCGCATGATATTTGGTGACGCCAAAGAAACCTTAAATACCATCATAAGGCAGTTTTCAGATTGAGGTGTATCTTAACATTAGTGAGCGCCTAGGTGTTTAAAGGTCAGCCAGTCTTATGGCATAAGACATGAAATACTGACAAACAGAGCCTGTTCAGCATACCTATTGTACCCCTTGTTAAACAAGCTAGCTTATTAGCGGGTTTGTTTTTTCTGGTTCGCGTAAGCCAACTCAGCGATGCTCTTAAGCTGTTTCTTTATGGGCCATTTTCACGGGATAAAAAATATGTCATTCCATTCAGACAAATAGCAAAACGTATCTTTTCATCATAATGCGTATTTTTACCGATGATAAAACATCCTATATTCCATATAGTTTAACATGGTGTCATCGACTACTTGAACAAATAGATTATGACATAAACGTTTAGAAGTAAGCTCCCTAAGAAAGCATTAACTCTGTGGTAAGTACAGCACTGAATGTATCCAAAAATTTTAATGGTTCAGTAAAGTTACCTGAATTGAGTGAATTTTAGATCTATGTTAAATAACAAAGTATTTGAAAAATTTGAATCGACGTTAAAAAATCTGTATTTCCAGCAAGCGTTAACATAAGTTACCTAATCTCAGAATATCATAAGAGAGTGCAATCAATGAAGTTATCAGGGGATTTAAATTCTGCGACTATCTTAATTGTTGATTATTATTTATATGTATAAAAGACTCAAAATCTAAACTATCTAGAGGCCGTGAATAAAAATAACCTTGGGAAACGTCACAATTAAGTAATTTAAGCGTATCAACCTGTTGCAGCGTTTCTACCCCTTCTGCTACTACTCTAAAATCAAGTAACTTGGCCAACTGAATAGTTGCCGATACAATGGCCATAGAGGATTTTTTATCATGCATGGAGTGAATAAACTGTTTATCTATTTTAATCTCATTAAATGGCAGTGCATCTACCTCTTGGAGCGTTGAATAACCCGTTCCGAAATCGTCCAGTGATAGATTAAAACCTTTTAATCGTAACTTTGTCATCAATGTTTTTGTGGTTTCTTTTATCTCTAATGCAGCCGTTTCAGTTATTTCCCAGACTAAGTTAGATGCATTAAATCGAAATGGTTTACAGCAATCATAGAGCTTAATAATAAACTCATTGGTTAAAGAGGTTGTGGAAATATTAAAGGCTATTTTTATATCACTGGAAAGGGGTAAGTCATTTAATACGTTTAAACCATATTTAATAATAATCAATGTAAAGTCGTCAATGAGATCATGGTCAATAAGTGTTGGAATAAACGAATCTGGCATGATCCGATCTTTACCCGGTATGTCTAAACGAGCTAGGCATTCTATTCCACATAACTGACGATTCTGTGAGTTGAACTGAGGTTGAAAAACAACACAAAAATAGTTACTTGTAATGGCATCTTGTAACTTTTTTTTGTCGAGTACATCTAAAAGTGTGTCGGAAATTGAGCTTGCAGGAGCAACCCAGTCCTTGGTTACGCCCCTTTCATTTAATGCAGTTAATAGTTTAGAAAAGTCAGCAAAAGAAAAAGGTTTTAATATTTTTCCAGCATAATTTAAACCATGTGCTTTAAGCAGATCTGCTGCCGTATCGACAACATTATCATCCTGACCAGAGCATAAAACGATAGGCACCGTTACCTTGTTTTTTTTGAGACGTTCCAAAATATCCAGACCATCTAACTCAGGAAGGTTTAGGTCGAGTAAAATGAAATCAGTTTCTTGCAGTTTTTTTAGGCAAACGTTGTTCCAAGCACTAGCCACATATGCTTTTATTTTGTGTGTCATAGCAAATTGGGAGATGAGCTCTGATAAATCAGGCTCATCGTCAATAATATAAATACTTTTAATATTCATACTGTATTGCGGCTTTCAACGTTTGGCGGGTTGTTTTTATCTATCAAAGCGACAAAGTTAATTAGTGCCAGTGATTCTGTTTTAGATAATAATCGTTGTTTTTCACCTACAATAGACTTAAAGATATCAGTAATTTTAGAATGATTATTGAGGTTCATTCTGAACAGTTTAGTCCACTTTTTAAATGATCTTTCAGTGATTGTTTCGTGGGACAGCAGTGTTATCGAATGATGGCGAGGGTCGAGGGATATTTTTAAATAGAGTGTTTCAACATCCTTAGGGCTGCCTTCAAGGTACTGAATGAAATGGCCATCCATGTACAATAAGTATCCGGTTACATTGTTGTCTGTATTATTTGAAAGGGAAATTTGCTCAATGTTTTCTAGTTCCGACTCAAGAATAACACTCGTCGTATATTCCTTCACTTTGCTGCTATAGACTAGGGAGGTTAAAGCGGTTTCATCGGACTGGTGTTTTACATATCCTCGCATATTTTCCAAAATCTGTACAACCGATACAATATTATCTTCTAATTTAGAGATCATCAGATTGATATCAAATTCAGGTTTGATTTTAACTATAGATAAATAACCTTCTAAAATCATAATTTTATTAGAGAGGTCATGAATAAATCTTTTAAGGATTGATTTATCCGACATCTTGATTCGCCGGTTTTAAATCTAATTTGTTTAACAATTCTAACAATTCATTGAGGCAAAATGGTTTGTCTAAAAGACCATCCATCTGATCAGAATATAAACTTTTAGGGTCTACCCCATTCACTATGCCACCTGTCATTAATATACATTTCACCTTGTTAGCGGATAGCTTTTGCACTTTTTTAATTAACGCCAAACCGTCACAATCTGGCATACACATATCGGTGATCAGTAATTGATACTGACCACTTTTGATTTCATCCAGCACTGTTTTGACATTATCGGTCGCAAAAACATTCATCCCAAAGGATGTTAAGTTGGCAGCAACCACTTCTAATAACATAGGTTCATCATCTATTATGATGGCATTCACATTTGATAAATTTGGTGAAAAGGATACCTGTTTTATATTAATATTCATGTCATATTTTTTTGAAACTGGAGGGTCTGAAGATTCGGTAATTTCAAGTAAATCATAAATATGTACATCAGACTTGGCTTCATGGGATGTATAACTGGATAGATATCCATAACTTAAAACGATTGATTGGATGCGCTCTAAACTACTCTCAAGATCATGCAGATAATGATGAGTGTTTTGCGAGCATAAAGGGTTATCAAATAAAGTGTTTTTTAAAAATTCCAAATTTCCCAGTGCGATGGCTAATGGATTATTTATTTGGTGTCCAATATGGGCATAGATTTCACCCATTTTATCTTCATTTTTGGCTAATTCTAACCAGGGTGTTTGTAATTTTGAACTTAAGGAATAACACATAAATAAATGTGTCTGTTCCAGTCCAGTCGCTGTGTCTGTTTCAACATTTACCGCGCAATCATAATGGTGAGTATCGTATATCAGTTGTTCCTGACTCCATCCATGAGGGCAGATTTTGGCGTTGTTAACTAATGTCTTAATAAATGAATAAAGATAAAAATTATGCTGTTTAATACTATGTGGCAGCGAGGCAATACTTAGCAGTTCGCTAATCATTGGAGTATGCAGTTTTACTTCCAGAAGATTATCT
>Ga0307488_10000591_pt1 | contig 30122 bp, 33 predicted proteins | sample SB02metaG_FD_202248 | JGI IMG/M metagenome (GOLD analysis project Ga0307488, IMG submission 202248) | Sea-ice brine microbial communities from Beaufort Sea near Barrow, Alaska, United States - SB 0.2 | ecosystem: Environmental > Aquatic > Marine > Coastal | place: USA: Alaska | collected...
GGTATCTAGCAGATCGTGCAACAAGCGTAAAAGTATTAGACGAGACATTTGACGCTGCTGAATATAAAACTAGACATTTAGTATGCTTTGAACTAGAACCTAAGTACGAAACATACTACTTACTCAAGTATCATGGTTGACAAACTTGTCATTTGGCTATATAGTAGTAACATAAAACAGTAGATAGGAGAAGGCATATGGCAATATCGGGCATTAAAATTCCAAAGAAGAAAGCACGAGCAGCAGTACACGTTAAGCGTGGCGCAAGGATTAGTGAACCGTCATGGGATGGTTGCTTAGATTGGGCAGGTGAAGTGTATCACACATTCCGTAGAAATACTAGTATGTTTTACTATCAAAACTATAAGCCTGCAGACCTGTATCCTGGTATTTTTAAATGGATGGAAGAAATTGGCGAGTATAGCGCAGAAGATATCACTAGTGCAAAAAGTGCTCCGACTAGTGCATTAAGTGTTACTGCTGGCATTTATTCTAGAATGATGCTAAACGGTATGCCTGACACTAATCCTAAGCATGATGCACATTGGGCAAAGATGCCTGGCTGTTCAGGAGATACTGTTACTCCGGTGAGTGTGTTTATTCATAAACAGATTAAAATTAGTATTCGCGAAGGTGCAAAGGTAGTAGAAGTTAAAACTGCTGAAGAAAAAGATACAAGGAACGTACATGTTCCTACTATACAAGAACGCATACGCGACCAAGCATTACTACAAAGTGAAGCAATTGACGAATGGTTAGATGGTTGGTTTACTGATCGTAAGAAATTTGATCCAAAGGGGTTTGACTTTAAAGCACACTTTAGTAAGTCAGGTGTTACACAAGCACATGCACGTAAGATTAGAACTTTCTTTGAAAATGAGATTGCTGACTTTAAAGACCTAGAGCACATGCCTACTGCTGGCAAGCTAAAGAAGATGAGTGAGTTTGAACAAGATCAGTGGGCACAACTTAAAGAAGGCTATGCAAATCTTAAGAAAGCAGAAATTAAGATGTTTGTGAGTGCTATTGAAGGATTACTAGATGCACTTGAGTTTGTTGTTGACAGTGCTAAAGCAACTAGGGCGCCGCGCAAAGCTAAGCCTAAGAGTGCTACTAAACTTGTAGAGAAGTTAAAGTATCTTAAGACTGACGACAAGTATAAGATTGCTAGTGTGCAACCAGATCAAATTGTTGGTGCAAACGAGCTTTGGGTATTTAATACTAAAACACGTAAACTAGGAAAGTATGTTGCTACGAATATTGATCCAAAAGGTATGGGTCGCCCAGGTAGTGGACTTAGTGTTAAAGGCACAACGATTATTGGATTTAACGAAGAACAAAGTATTCAGAGGACATTACGTAAACCAGAAGAGCAACTTAAAGCGTTTAAGAGTGCAGGTAAGGTTGCATTGCGTAAGTTCTTAGATGAAATTCCAACTATTGATACAAAACTCAATGGTCGATGTAATTCCGATACGATACTTCTAAAGGTAGTCTGATAAATACTGTATAATATACAGGAAACCAAGATGACTGACATTAGAAATACATTAGACTCTTTAGCAACTGCTTTGGAAGCAATAGCAAACGCTCCTGCTCCAAAGCCTCATATAGCTGATAGATCGTTAAGCGGCAATAAAATAACAGGCGGGAAGATTAGTCAATTTTCTAGTGTAGGCATTAAAGACAATGCCACATACGCTGAAGCACAAGTACTGTTTATTGAAAATGATAGGATTGTTGTTCCGGCTATACAATCACCTGTTATTAAAAATGCACTAACAGTCGAAGGAAGCTTAACTGTACAAGGCGAAATTACAGCAACTAGATTACACGTAGATGAAATTAGTGCAGACGTAAGAAACGAACGAACAACTCCTTTAGAGTTCCAAGCAGAAAACGGTAGTGTTGCTAACAAAGGTCTAATTTGGACTGGGCAAAATAATACAAAACAATTAACAATGCAACTTAACCCTGATAGATTATTTTCAAGTGAAACTATTGATATCTCAAGAGATGCTGAATACAAAATTGGCAATCAAACAGTATTAAGTGCAGACAGCTTAGGATTGGGCATTGTAAATAGTAATCTACGCTCAGTTGGTACACTGCGCAGTTTAGCAGTAGACGGTGCGTTTACTGTAGATAACTTTATGCACTATGATCCAAACTCAATGCGATTAGGACTAGGTACATTAGAGCCTAATGGTGCAATGAGTATTAAAAGTTTAGAACACGAGTTTATTGTAGATTATACAGATGACCTGCGCTTTAAATTAGGTACATGGACAACAAGCGGATTTGATATTGTTACAGACGATACAAATAGATTAAGTTTTTCTCCTACTGGTGACATTACTGTACATTCAAAAACTGTATTTGATAATAAAGTTGGTATTGGAGTTAAAAACTTTGGTACAGATGTTGATCTCACTGTAGCTGGTCCAATACGTTTTCAAAATAAAAAACAAGAAGTAGGCTCAGCAGAACCGCAGAATGGAGCATATCGAAAAGGTGATATAGTATGGAGTGATAATCCACAACCGACAGGATACGTTGGCTGGATTTGTACTAGAGAAGGCGCACCTGGGACCTGGAAACCTTTTGGACAAATAAGTCGCTAAATAAACCAGTTACTTTACATAACTACTGACTGCCATAAATACAGTATGGATAAAGTTAGAAATCAAAAAATTGCAAAACAAGTTGAACGTTGGGATTTATTCGCACGTTTAACTCCTACTCTCTTCTTGGCGACATCGCTAATTCTAGTAGTGTTCGATATAGTACCTCTCGAATACGCATTTTACATAGGTCTAACAGGGTTTGCTATCACAGCAGTTAGTTGGTGGTGGTGGGCAATCTTTACTATACGGTACTTAATAACTATACTATCTAGGGCTAGTTCCAACTTGACAGACGTCAGCGATGAAATTAAGATAGTCAAAAAAGAATTAGAGGATTTAAAAGATGAACGATAAGACATACCGTTTGGTAAAAGCTGCGACTAATATACTCAGTGGACTAAGTATGGCAACACTCATTGTCTTAGGTGTATCATTTGTAAGCTTTAATAATGCATTTGTGTTTAACAATGCAGGCATTGCAGTAACAAACAATCCAGTTACTAGTGGGCAGATTAATTTTATTCTAGAAGGCAATCGACGTCACGAATGTGTACTAACAACGGTACACTCGGATGCATATGATGACGCTACTGGTAAAAGATTTGCATTAGACTTTGCTAGAAAAGTATATATAAGATCAGATGACTATCTTGGCTCGGACACAGGCATAGTAGATCATCAATGGGCAATACCTGTACCAGATGATATGCAGCCAGGTGTGTATAGAGTAAGCCTATACAGCGAGTTTGATTGTGTGTACTTACTTTTCACAGCAACTAAAGTCCAGATGTTTGATAACATCGCACTCATCATAGAGTAAATACTTGTATGTATGTATTTGGTAATGGTGAAAGTCGCACCTCTATAAACATTGATAAACTAGAAGGCACCAAAGTAGGATGCAATGCTATCTATCGAGATTATACAATGGACCATTTAATATGTGTGGACCGTAGAATGGTCCAAGAAGTATTAACTAACGATGCTAACAAAGATTCATATGTATACACAAGAGAAGATTGGAAGACACAATTTAATGCTACCCGTGTGCGCACAGTACCTAAGTTACCCTATATCGGAGACGAACGATGGGACGAGCCGTTTCAATGGGGCAGCGGACCATACGCTGTATTGCTAGCTGCAAAGCTTTGTACGGGCCATACAGTGCGTCTATTAGGGTTTGACTTGCATAGTACTAATGCTACAATTAACAATGTATACAAGGATACAGCTAACTACGACACTGCGAACAAACGAGCAGTAGATCCTAGATATTGGATACATCAAATAGGGATGGTATTCAAGTATTACAGTAGCATACATTTTGTTATACATCACGATCATTTTGAATTACCAAAAGCCTGGAAACAATCTAACGTTTCGCTTGACACGATAAGTAGTTTATAGTATAATATACGTAAGGACTTAGCGTCAACCCTTCTAACTCTGCCGCTCATATGTTAACTACAGGAGATTAAAATGGCATATTATTCAACTAAGCATTACGGACACAACATCGGGTTATCAGCGGTATTTAGACAGCCTAACGCAGATCATTCACACTGTCATCTATTACACGGATATAGTTTAGCATTTACATTTAAGTTTGGATGTACAGAACTAGACGAGAAAAACTGGGCAGTAGACTTTGGCGGATTGAAGCCACTAAAGAAATGGCTAGAAGATAACTTTGATCATAAGACAGCAATTGATAAAGATGATCCATACTTAGAAAAGTTTATGGAACTACAAGAACTTGACCTAGCAGAAATTGTTGTTATGGATGGTGTAGGTGCAGAGAAATTTGCAGAACATGCATTTAACTTTGCAGACAAACTTGTGCGTGAAGCAACAAACAACCGTTGTTTCTGTGTAAGTGCAGAATGTGCAGAGCATGGCAGTAACAGTGCTATCTACAGTGCAGACGTCTCTAGCTAACTATGGCCAAGATTGATAAAAGTTTATACACTAAAGACGAGTGGAAAGTTTTAAAGGCCCAACGCAAGGCTAATAAAGCACAGCGCAATCTTAATACTACTCTCCAACCTTCCCAAGTGTTAGTAAAGGGATTAGAAGAAAAGAATTATATCATGTGCTTAAAACATGGTACAAAATATTCTTCTGACTATGTCAACAAGTTGTATAACGGCGTTCTTAGGCACTGTACTATAGACTTTGAGATGGTCTGCTTAACTGATGATCCTAGAGGGTTACACCCTAATATAAAAGTAATATCTTTACCAGCAGGATTACAAGGTTGGTGGTGTAAACCTTACATGTATTCGAAAGACTTACCTATTAACGGAGTAGTTTTATACATGGACTTGGATGTAGTTATTGCAGCAAACATAGACAAACTGTTTTCGTATCAACCAGATAATTGGTGCACCATACGAGATTTTACAAGAGCTATGCGGCCTAAGTGGCCTAAGTATAATAGTAGCATTGTAAGATTTAAAGTCGGTCAACTAGACAGTGTTTGGACAGACTATATTCGAGATCCTAAAGCAGTACAGCGCAAGCATTTCGGCGATCAAGATTGGCTGTTTGAAGCAACTAGACAACAACAGGCTATGTTGTATCCAGACAGTTGGATACAAAGTTGGAAGTGGGAAGTAAGAAAGTCGAAAGAGTTTGCTCTAGGCGGACAAAAAGGAAGTCGAAAACTTAAAGTAATTGAAAACGTTACACCTAGAGTAGAGTGCTGTGTTGCAGTATTCCACGGAGATCCTAATCCGCACAACTGCGAAGATCCTTGGGTAATCGACAATTGGAAATAATATGCAACTAAGCGTAATTGATGTTAAACACTACACAGACACACTGTTTAGAATACGAGTTGAACGTCCCCGCTCATATAGATTCACAGCAGGTGAGTTTGTAATGATTGGGTTAGACAACTGGTCAGAAAAACTACAAAAGAACAAACCTATAATGAGAGCATACAGTATATCAAGTGGACCGTATGATGACTGGATTGAATTTTACAGTATCAAAGTACCAGACGGTCCGCTTACAAGTAAACTACAGCATATTAAAGTAGGCGATATGCTAGAAGTAGGAGAGAAGCCAACTGGTACATTATTGCTTGCTAACTTAGAACTAGGTGGTCATTTAGTAATGATGGCAAGTGGCACAGGTATTGCACCGTTTATTAGTTTGCTACGTGATCCCGAAACATATGACTTGTTTGAAAACATAACAGTGACATGGACAACTAGATTAAATGCTGAGCAGGATTGTTATAGAGACTTTTTAAATGAAATGCCTATTGAATACATCAGTACAGTGACACAAGAAGATGCTGAACTAAAAGGACGTATTCAAACATTCATGGAGGATGGCACTGTTAAGATCAACGATCCATCTTATCAGCGTATTATGTTATGTGGTAGTATAGGATTTAACAATGACCTAAAAGAACATTTTAGTACATTAGGCTTTTGTGAAGGTAATAAAAAGACACAAGGTACGTTTGTGCAAGAGCGGGCGTTTGTGGGTTGACAAAGATACGCAAACGTGTTATACTATATAAACAATGGTACAAGCAACTAAGGCAGAATCCAAACTATGCATGGTACAACTGTATAGCATGGGCAATTCACAATTCAGGCACACACGAACTAGACGGAAGTTATAGAAAATGGTAACACAACGCATAGGCTTTGCATGCAAATACATGCATCCAGATCAGACACAGTCGAAGAAAGTACTAGAAGAAATTCAGCGTCCGCTAAATACTCGTAGTACAACAGTACAATGGCTTAACCGACAGACACGCGAAGTTGCAGAGCAACGCCTGTGGGATATTATGGTACACAATATACAAGCGTACTATAACTTGATTGAATATGTAGGAGGACTACCTAATGAACTTAGAATGGTACGACTGGGTAGCGATGTTCTTCCTGTTTATACCCAGCGTGACTGGGCTTATTATTGGCAGCAGGCTGATGTACGCAACTACTGTGAGGCGCAATTTGCTAGGGTCGGTACACTTGCTCGTTCCTTGGATGTTCGGCTTAGTATGCATCCTGGTCAGTTTACTGTGCTTGCGAGCGATAATCCAGATATTGTTGATAGGAGCATAGAAGAATTTGAATATCACACCGATGTCATCCGCTATATGGGTTACGGCCGACAATTCCAAGACTTTAAGTGCAACGTACATATATCAGGCCGCAACGGTCCAGCCGGCATCAAGGCCGCCCTCAAGCGGTTATCGCCAGAGGCGCGAAACACCATTACAATCGAGAACGACGAAAACAAGTGGGGCATTGCAGACAGCCTCGAACTTGCAGACGACCTCGCACTTGTCCTCGACGTACACCACCACTGGTGCAGAGAAGGTTCATACTTACAACCCACCGACGATAGATATAAGCGCATAGTTGATAGCTGGCGCGGTGTGCGTCCTGCAATGCATTACAGCTACAGCAGAACAGAACAATTACCTGAAGGCTACACACACAATACGTTACCTGACAAGGCAGCATTATTAGAAGCAGGCTACAAGAAAGGTAAACTACGTGCGCACAGTGATTGGTACCCTAATAATGTAGTAAATGACTATGCACTGAGTTTCTTACCATACACAGATATTATGTGCGAGAGCAAGATGAAAAATTTAGCAAGTATAGACCTGTATAAATACAGTATGGAGAAGAAATATGAATTATCTAAACAAGATGTACGGCAGAAATACAGTCGCGCATACGACATCGCCTGAAAAGAATCCTAATCGTGTTACTGGCGGGTTAAAAGCACAAGGTGTAGATCGCTTTACTATGCTCGGCGAAGACGGAATGGAAAAACATATTCCAACTGTTGAGTATGTACATAGCTTAGAAGAGCAGTTAAGAAAACAACGAGCAGCAATAACTGTACTTGAACGTAAACTAACTCGATGTGATAGTTCTATTGAACAACTTAAGAGTGTCATTGGACGATCTTAAATAAATAAGTATAATAGGAGATATCACAATGGTAGCAGTGTATAGCGGAAGTTTAGAGTTAGACAAAGTAACAGGCATTCGTCATGATCTAGGGCAGAAAATGACAAAAGTAAAAGTAAAGAAACCTTATAAGTTTCCTACTCCGCCTAAGTCAGTTAAGCTTAGACCAGGTAAAACAAGGAACGGAGAACAATACTAATGATTAAGAATTGGATTAAAGAAAGACTAGAAGAACGCACATCATGGAACGGGGCAGCATTAATTGCTGTCGGCGTTGTTGTACTAATTGCAGGACCATTTGCAAAACTAGCTGCATATGTAGCAATTGCGTACGGTGTATGGGCTATTTGGTCTAAAGACTAAAGTTTACTTATAGGCGTAGAACTACTAGCAGACATGTTCCAAACTTGTTTGCGTTCTACGCCTTTTTTTTGGGCAAATTTCTTACTATCACAGTTCTTACATACGTGAAAGTAGTTATTGCTTAGGCGTTTTGGATCCATACTTCCTCTAGCACGGGTAAACTCAGTATCACAATTATCACACCTAAATACACAATACGTTTGTTCGCGCTTATAGGTGTGTTCCATGCCGGTTTTGCTTTTACGCACATGCCGGGTCTGCTTTTTAAATTCTCTTATGAACATAACTATATTTAACATTAAGATTATAAAATTAAATAATAAATACATACAACAAGGAACAATCAATGAGCATTTGTACACTAACCGATACAGCAAAGATCCAAATTGACGCAATATGTCAAGAAAATGACAGTTATGCAGTAAGCCTTAACTTAAAAGGTGGCGGATGTGCAGGCTTTGAATACGATTGGGCAACTGTAGCATCACAAGCTGATATAGAAGCTAATGATGTAGTTATTGATTCTAACACAGGTAAATTTGTAGTTGGAGCAACAGCAGTAATGTTCATGATAGGAACAGAAATAGATTATGTTAAAAATATAATGGGTGCAACTTTTGAAGTTAATAACCCTAATGCACAATCAGCATGTGGATGCGGCGTTAGTGTAAATTTTGATGTAGATAAATTAGCAATCCCAGCAATATAAACGGAGCAAAGACAGATGGCAAAGCAAGAAGTAGATATCGGTACTGAAGGTAATGACGGCACAGGCGATAGTATACGCGAGTCGTTTCGTAAAGTAAACGAAAACTTTCAAGAACTATATGCAGTATTTGGAGTTGATGGCAATTTAAGCTTTCTTCAACTAGACGACACACCTAGCGCATTTGAAAGTAATAAATTACTAACATCAAACGCTACCGGTGATGCTATTATATTCTCTAGTATTACTTCAAGTGACAGCACAGTTGGTATTGATGTTGTTACTACTCCAGGTGTAATTAACTTAACTGTTACAGGTATTGAACTTATCAACGACCGCGGAACTCCTACACTAGGTGGTCACCTAAATGCAGCACCCTATGGTATCGGGGGCGTATCAATAACTAATGCAGCAGCAAGTGAGTTGAGCACACGAGAAGGTGTAAGTTACACAATTGACGATCTAGTAATTACTAAAGGCTATGCTGATAGACGTTATATTACTGGCGGACTACCGCTACGTGTCGCAACTGAGCCAGCTACGGTTACACAGTACACATTATCAATAACTAGCTACAGTGATGGAAATATTGTTATTGGCGGCGGCCATGGTTACGATAGTGGAATAAACGGTACTGCATTTACATTTAATGCAGAAGACACTGATCCAACTGGATTAACTACTGGCACAACTTATTATATTAGATATTATTCTACTACCCAACTTGGCATGTTTGCTAATAAAGCTGACGCAGCAACTGAAAGTCAGTCAGCTGCTGATACTGCTAAAATTACAGTAAGCGGAAGTATTGCAGCTCTTGATACGCACACTATTGTAGATACCGGGTATGATAGCACACTACCAGGTAACTTCTTAAGTGATGTAGCAGTTCCACGAGAGAGTATTGTTAGACGCCAGGGCGACACTATGACCGGCGCATTAACATTACACGATCATCCAGGTGAGCTAGCAGGTCTAGGAACACCTAACGGACAGGGAGACTTACAAGCAGCTTCTAAGTATTATGTTGACAATACTGCATATAGTTCACCTGAAGTGTTATTCGTAAGTACTGCTGGTAACGATTTGATGACAGGAGTACCAGCAGGCAAAGAAGGCACAGCTAATACATACGCTTATCGTACAATTAATGCTGCTGCTAAACGAGCAAGTGAATTGATTGGTACTGCTCCAGAAGAGCCAGGTCCATATTTCCAAACACTTGCATTTGGTGCAACAACAACCACGCCCGGCACAGCATCAACTACTATTGCATCAGGTGTTGAAGCAGCAGTTAACGTCGATACAAAAAGTATTATTACAAACAATAGAGCATACCTTATCAAAGAAGTTACAGGGTATCTAGCGTTTACATATCCTGAGTTTGCATATAATGTCGGAACATGCGAAAGAGATTTAGGATTAGTTTTAGACGCAGTTGCATTAGACGCAACTCGTGGAGATACTGCTAACTATCTATCAAGAACAGCAGCTGAGAGATACTATTCTAGCGTAAGTGGTAGAATTGCTATTACTTCGCAGTTATCAAGAACAGACGATTCGTTTGCACAATTGGCAGCGTTAGTTGCAGTGGGATTAACTAACGGATTACTAACGCCAAAAACTGTTACAGCTATTACTAAAAAAGCAGGAGACATTCCTGCACTAGTTACTACTAGCACTACACACGGATTAGTAAACGGAAACCAAGTTATATTTAAAACTGTTACTGGTATGACAGAAATAAGCGATAAGATCCTATATGCAAAAGTAATTACAACTGGAACGTTTGAATTATTTACAGACGCGGCATTATTAGTTCCTTACAATAATAGTACATTTACTACATTTGTTAATGACGGCGCTGCAAAAATTGGTCTAAGATATCAAAGTAAACTATCACCAGATACTAGTGTTGCAGCATTAACTGATGCTGATAACGGTTACATAGCAGCAGCGCAAAACTTTGCATTAATTCGAAATATAATTAGTAACGGCATTAGTTCTGGAGCAGACTTAGTATTTGGTAGAAGATATAAACTTACTATTACTAACAGCACAGCAGGACAAATAGACCAAACTAATCCGTCTAATGTTGATGCTCTACCTGGTAAAGTTATAAGAGGTAAACGTACTGGTGCAGTTGCTCGTATAATTACATATACTCAAGACACTAATAGTACAATATTCTACATGCAACCATTAGAATCAAAAGAGTTTGAAGTAGGCGAAGAGCTTGAAATGGGTAACTTTGTTAAAGCTAAACAAATTGTTATTAGAGTTGAATCAGGAATTTACGAAGAAGACTATCCTATTAAACTTACTAAAAACGTATCATTAAAAGGTGATGAATTTAGACGCTGTATTATACGTCCAAAGCGCAGAGTATCGCAATCAACATTTGCAAGCACTTATTTCTATAGAGATGCAGAGTTTGATGGAATGACACTACTAACCACAGGTACTCCTTTTATTAATCAAACTGGCGTTACACAAGGTTACTTTGGTCGTCATTACTTAACTGATAATACTAAGCCTGAGAGCGTAGGTGCTACTATTACTAATGTAGGTGGGTACACTGCCGCAGCCAATATTTTAGAACTTAATAGAACTTTTATACAAAAAGAAGTAGGTGAATATGTTGATACTACATATCCTTCAATATTTTCATCTAACTCTAGAGCTAAATGTGAGAGAGATGTTGGTCTAATTGTAGACGCAATGGTAAAAGATTTTAAAAACGGTGGTAAAGAAAATGTATTAGAAGCACAAGGTGAATATTATTCCGGAGCACTAGCTGCAGGCACTGAAGACGAAACAGAAGATGCTATTGATTATATTACTATACTAACAACAGATTTATTAGCTGGTACAGCACCTTCAACTATTAGAAGTACAATTGCAGTTGACTTAACAGGAGGTGCCGCTGAAACTGAATGGGCAGCAGGGACTTCATACGCCCAAAATGATTTTGTTATAAAGACAATTGGTGAAGATACATTTTATTATAAATCTGTAGTAGCTCACATAGCAGTAACAGCAGACGCAAACCAAATTGCAGGCGAAGACTATCTAAAACTAACAAACACAGCGAAATGGCAATTAGTTTCTAGTTCAATATCACTTGCTGGCAATTTAAAAGATGTAGTAACATTTGCGTTTGACGCAGCTTACAATCCACCAAAGCGTAACGATGCAGATGGTATGGATGTATTCTTAATGGACGATGCTACAATTATTCGTAATGTCACTGTACAGGGACACGGCGGCTTTATGTGTGTGCTTGATCCTGTAGGACAAATCCTTACTAAATCTCCGTACATCCAAACTGCTTCAAGTTTCTCAAGAAGCAGAAACGCACAAGCGTTTAGTGGTGGTATGTATGTCGACGCATTTGCTGGTAACATACCAATGCGAGTACAAGGCAATTCAGGAAACTATACAGATGGTTCAGGAACAATTGCTCTTAATGCATTTACAATTTATGTAGAATCACAAGATGTAGGCGGACAAGACCAAGGTCTTAAATTAAGACTACCAGAATTACCTGCTCCGTTCTATTTTGAAGGACAGCGTTATCAAGTTAATGCTATATCAAACTATGATAGCGGACAAGGTCGTGCAGTACTTTACTTAGACCCAGGTAGTAACAGCGGAAATGGTTGGAATAATGTAGGCACTGATCTTATAGGTGCAGGCGGGCATGGCATAGAAGATTTTAATCAAGACATCTTCTTACAAACTGCTGGCAACAGAAGTATACTTGGTAACGACTTTACACAGATTAACGATTTAGGCTACGGACTTGTAACTACTAACGGTGCGTTCTCTGAGATGGTTAGTATGTTTACATATTATTGCCACGCAGCTTATTATGCAAACAACGGTTCTGAAATTAGATCATTAAACGGATCTAACGGTTATGGTAACTTTGGCTTAGTTGCTGAAGGCGCTGATCCAAACGAGATTCCAGATGAAGTTACTACTGCAAGAATGGGTGTACAACCTATTAAGGCATTTACTTATAGTGGATTTACAAACGCATTAGATGATACTTCAATAACTGTATATGATTTTAAAGAGGCACCGTTAGCAAACAGCTATGTTTATATTGATCACGGAGGAGCACTAGGGCCACTAAACTATCGTATTAGTAGAGTTGAAAATTTAGCAGATCCTAGTAATGCCGGGTTAGTAGGAATAGGGACCGGAGCCGCAATTGTTGTTACTGGTGTAGAAGCTGTTGATAATACTGGAATTACTGGTACTGTTCCTACAGGTAGTGCATCGTATAACAATGTTGCTCAAAAGTCTACAACAGGTACAGGAAGTGGTGTTGAATTTAGCATTGCAAAAGCAGGTGGAGTAGCAACATTTACTATTACTAATACAGGTAGCGGATATGCTACAACAGATGATATTGTAATTAGTGGCGCAAATATAGGTGGAATAAATGGAACTAATGATTTAACTATCCCTGTAGATACAATTTTTCAAGGAACGCCGGGTACATATATTACCGCAGGAACAACTGGCAATATTACGGCAGCTACAGCAGCAGACCCTGTTGTTATAACAAGTGCTACTCACGGGTTAAGTAACGGTGAACGAGTATTAATTGATAACGTATTAGGTATGGTGGAATTAAATGATAACATGTATTATGTTGGAAACATAACAACAGATACATTTACATTATATACTAACTCAGGACAAACTACAGCAGTAAAGGGTTCGGCGTTTACTGCTTATACTAGCGGCGGCACATTTACAGCCGAAGGTGGTATTGGTAACAACGTATATAGAATGACACTACAAGCAGCTGGATCAAATAATGATTACTTCGGTGCAGTGCAAGCTACTATCACACATGATACACTAATTGAATACAGACTTGGTGAAAACTTTATATTCAACGGAGTAGCAAATGCTTCTGGTATTACTGCTCGACCTAGTACTGCTATTAACTTTGATGAAGCAGATACTATAACTTATCGTAGTACTGGATTTACAGCAAAAGATGATCAAAGCCAAGATTTAGGTAGTGATGAAGTTAAAGCAGTCTTTGACGATACTTTTAATTATGTAGAGTTAGCAGTTGATTTTGCAAGTCGAGCTACTGTTGATCCACAAAATGGAGCAAAAACGTTAGGCGGAACAATTGCTGATACAAAGATTGCAGTTACAAAAATTGACAATGCAATTACAGAAAATAGAATTTTACAAGATGCTACAGATGCATCAGCACAAACAATATTATTACCAGGTGATGGCGGATACGGTGGTGGCATGGTATTTGCATACCAAGGTAAAACTCTCCAAGTCATTGATTACCAACCTGTAAGCTTTGGTCTAGTTACTGGCGCTACAAAGACAAGTCCAATTGTTATAACAAGTGCTAGTCACAACAAGGCTAATGGCAACTCTGTTGAGTTCCGAGAAATAGGCGGGATGACTCAACTAAACGGACAAACTTTATATGTAGGTAATCAAACAACAAATACATATGAATTGTTTACTGACGAAGCACAATCAGTCCCATTAGACGGTACAGGGTATAGTACATATACTTCAGGTGGTAAATGGGTAGACAGTGACAGTATATGGTATATCCAAACTCAAGACTATCAAACAGATGCAGCAGATTGGGATATTACCGGAAGTACAGCAAATAACGGTATTAAGACAGCATTTACAGCGATACGCAGTTTATGGCTAGGTGCTCGAACTGGAACAACTGCTGAAATTACTATTTCTATATCATTACTACGAGCAACAGGACACGATTTTACACAAATTGGTACTGGTGGATTTAATACATCTAACTATCCAAATGTGTTGCTTGGTAGTCCAACTCAAGAAAAGGCAGGTGCATACTCAGGTGAAGATAATGCAACAAAAGCACAAGTATGGGAACGCAGAAAAGGACGTTGTTTCTTTATTACTTCAGACGAAGATGGATTCTTTAGAGTAGGTAAGTATTTTGTTGTTGATCAATCAACAGGTAGCATAACATTCTCCGGCGAAGTTGGAATATCAAGAGCAGCATCATTAGGATTTAAAGATGGTGTTACTATTAGTGAATTCTCAAATGATGAATTATTTACTGACTTATCAGACACTGCGGTACCTACAGAAAAAGCAGTAGCAAATTACATAAGCAGACGCTTAGGACATAACGGAAGTATCCAGTTAACTGGCTCAAGTAGAATTGCTCCAGGGTTCCTAGCACTGAACGGTTCCACAAAAATGGAAGCTGCTATAAACATGAATAGTAAGAAGATTACTAATCTTCTTGATCCTACTAGTGACAACGATGCAGCAACTAAAGATTTTGTAGATCAAGCAGTAGCAGCATACGATGAGTTAGACGATTTAAGAAACGTAACTATTCATACTAGAACAGGTGCAGACTTACAAAAGCAAATGTTAGTTCCAACAGGTTACAAGCGTTTAACAGTTGCTCCAACAACTGGTGTAATTGCAGCAGGAGATGTGCTCCAAGATGGATCTAGTACTGCTACTGTTATTGCAGTTGAAACTAAGTTTGACCAGGTTATAAACAGTAATGTTCAAATTATTACATATAGCTTGTTAACAGGAACAGGATTTAGTACTACACTTACACCAGTATATGTTACTAGTGTAGGAACAAAAGCAGCTACAGTATTAGAAAATCCAGTAGATGAATTTACAAACGCACTTGAATCATCAACTAGTGACATTAATATTGGTGTAACTAGAACTGCTAGTGACACACAAGTTAATTTACAAATTGAAGCACAAGCTATCATTGATGCTGATGTTAACGATGATGCTAAAGTAGCTCAAGCAAAATTAATGTTGAACAGAGCTACTACAAAAGCAAATAGTAGTACGTTATATGGTACAGACGGAGATTCGACAACAGGACGTCAAGGTCAAGCAAGTAGAGGTCTTGCATCATTTGAAGATGAAAGTTTTGCAGAAGACATTCAGCTTACTACGGACGACTTTATTAGTGCAGCCGCAGGCGATGTTATTATACAAGGAGCTAGCAGAGGTTATGTTACAGCATCAGTTGCAGATAGTTTAACTGTTGTAGTTAGAACTACAGATACATTTACAGTAGCAGCAACAGCAGTTCAAAAAGCTGTTGTAACTAACGGAGTTGAACAAAGTCCAGTAGCATTTGTTGATGGCGGAGCAGGCTCTGTTGCTATTACACAGGTACTAAGAAGTGGATACATCAGTCTAAAAGATAGGAGTATACCATACGGAAAATTCCAGAACCTAACAGGTGGTAACACAGGTGATGCGTTTGGTGGTAGTGTAATTGGCCGCGCAACAGACGGAAACGGTATTGCTGAAGAAGTAAGCTTTAGTACAGTAGTTGCGCAAGGTAACGGTATTCAAGACTCTGATATTGCTGGATTACTACCGTATTGGGCAAATAGCCCAACTAACACTGTTGTAACTGATCCAGGTGCAATAATAGTTGCTACAGGTACGCCTGGCGCTGGAACATATGCTTTTACTAATATCGAGTATGACAACTCAATTAACTCAATTGTTAAAAGAAATATCACTGGCGCTGTTCATGTAAACTCGTTAGTATTAGGCGGTAGTCCAACTTACACTGTTCTTAGTGAATCAGGTGGCACACTGTCATTTAAAACACCAGCACAAGGTACTATACTTACTGCAACTGGAGCAACTAAACCAACTATAAACACAGGTGGCGTAATTAGAGTAGGTGACATTGGAGCATATAGTGAAAGTGTACATCATGCTGATAGTGATTTTGGAGGAGTTAGCGCAACTAAAGAAACTAGTGCATTAGCTGCTCGTTGGATTTATTCTAGCTTTATTGAAGCACCAGATGAAAAGGACGGGACCGGAACTGGTATTGGTATTGGTGCAGGAACTGGCTTCGGATCTGGTGGTGCTGATGTTGTTACTTTTGTTGCAGGTGGAGCTGTTCGCGCAAGAGTAAATACAGGGGGAATTGACACAGATGCTATTTCAAGTCTTACTGCCAATACTGATCTAACACTAACCGCAGCTGGAACAGGCAAAGTTTATGTAAACGATACATTCCAATGGACTGGTACAGCAACAGGTAGTATTAACGGAAACGCTGCTACAGTAACCAATGGAGTTTACACAACTGGTGTGCAGTCAATTGCTGGATTAAAAACATTCACTGGTGGAGTAACTATTGAAGCTACTGATACACTTACAGTAAGAACTATAACAACTGGTGCAGCGGCAACTACAGGTACTATTACAGGTACCTGGAGTTTAGGTGCAAGCTCACGCTTTGAAGCAACTTATGCGGATTTAGCGGAGTACTATGAAGGTGATGTAGAATATACTGTTGGAACAGTTCTTGTATTTGGTGGTGACAAAGAAGTTACTGGAAGTACAGAACATCGTTCAACAAGAGTAGCTGGCGTAGTAAGTGATCAGTCAGCTTATACTATGAACCAAGGATGTCCAGGTATTAAGACACTAGTTGCATTACAAGGTAAAGTTCCTGTAAATGTAATAGGGCCAGTTGCTAAAGGCGATATGTTAGTTGCTAGTGCAATACCTGGTTACGCAGTTGTTGACAACGATCCTAAAGTAGGCAGTGTAATTGGCAAAGCAATTGGCACTAAAGAAAGTACAGAACGCGGAACTGTAGATGCAGTTGTAGGTCGAGTATAATGACAAAGCCTATTATACAAACAACAAGGGATGGACAGAAAGTAACTGTCCATTCTAGCAAAGGCGGAGTTCAAGTTATAATAGAACCAAAAGCCGATAAATATAAAAAACGGGATTAAAAGATGACAAATAGATATCCATTAATAGTAGATACTTCAGATAGTAATAAAATTAAAGAGTTACCAGATGGAGATAATTTACAGCTATCTGGAAATAGTATAGTAGGTGCTGTTAACATCACTGCTAGTGGAGCATTGACTATCGGAAGTGTTGTTGCTGCTACAAGTATAACAATAGGCGGCACTGCAATATCTAGTGTTGCAACTAGCGGAAGCTATACAGATCTTACAAACACACCTACAGCAGTAAGTACATTTACTAATGATAGCAACTATGTTACAACTGGAAGTAATGTTAGTGTGTTTGCTAACAACGCAGGGTATCTAACTACTGTTGCGTATGCAGATTTAACAAGCACACCTACAACACTTGCAGGTTACGGTATTACTGTAGCAACAGACAGTATTATTGCTGCGGCAAATAGTGCAATACAGCCTGCTGACAACGTAAGTACTCTTACAAATGATTCCGGATACATAACACTTACACAAGTACAAAGTGGCGACATATCAATTGACGTTACTAACTCTGGTGATTTAATTGGTAGTGTGTTTAGTCAAGATTCAACACTTATGGTAGATGCTATACTGTCGTCATTTAACTTAGATGGCACTATCCGAGGACACGTGACGCCAGCACAAAGCGAGTTTTGGGATTTAGGAACGACAGACAATTTATTTAGACATGCTTATCTAAGCGGAACTGTAAATGCAAACACGGCGGGTGTTCACACAGGTGACACAATTGGCAGTGTGTTTGGCGATGATAGTACATTACTAGTTGATGGCAACAACAACAAGATTGTTGGCCCAGTAGATACAGCAAGTTTAACAGTAAGTTCAACTAACGTTGCAATTGGTAATAGTGCAGGTCTAACTACTCAAGGCGCTAACGCAGTAGCAGTTGGTAATAATGCAGGGTCAGCAACACAAGGTAGTGAGTCAGTAGCAATTGGTGTATATGCAGGTCGAACTACACAAGGCGCAGGTGCAACAGCACTTGGTTCTTTCGCAGGTGCAAACAGCCAAGGCACAGGTGCAGTTGGAATTGGATATAATGCTGGATACACTGGTCAAGGTATTTATGCAACATCAATTGGACCGTTTGCTGGACGTAGCGGGCAAGCGGCAAGAGCAGTATCAATTGGGATTAGTGCTGGATATTATGACCAGGCCACTTATGCAGTAGCAATTGGCGGGTATTCAGGTTATAAAGGTCAAGGCTCACAAGCAACAGCAGTTGGCTATAACGCAGGCCATTATGGTCAAAGTCAAAATGCAGTAGCAATTGGCTACAAGGCTGGTGCAGGCATATCCATATTTAAAACTTATGTGTCTGGCGGAGTAGGCAGCACTACGTTAGTAGTAAATAACACATCAGATATAGTAGCCGGGATGGCATTAATCAATTCTACTGCATACACAAGTGGTCAAACTGTTGTAAGTGTAGACAGTGGTACTTCACTTACAATCAGTGCAGTAGCAGATGGTACTCCAAGTTTTAGTGGTATACAATTTTCAAGCGGTGGCCAGGGGTTAAGTTCAGTAGCAATTGGCAGTCAATCAGGCGAACGAAATCAAGGCGCACATGCAATAGCAATTGGTATGGGTGCTGGTAACCTAAACCAAGCCGCAAACTCAATTGTAATCAACGCAACTGGCGCGGCTCTAAACAACATTGCAGAAGATGTGTTTATAGTTAAACCAGTTAGAGGTGCTGTTGGTACAACAATGCTAATGTACGATGTTACTTCAGGAGAAGTTACACATACAGCAAGTCCTGTAATTACAGGCGACATTACAGGTAGTGTATTTGGTGATGATTCAACTGTACTTGTAGATGGTGTTAATAATAAAATTGTTGGCGATATTGAAACAGCAAGTTTAAGAACAAGTGAAACAACTATTGCACTTGGTGGAAACGCAGGTGCAACAAATCAAGGTGTAGGTGCAACAGCAGTCGGTGACAGGGCAGGTTCAACAAGTCAAGGCGCACAAGCAGTAGCAATTGGCGAGAATGCAGGTTATAACAACCAAAGCGGAAGCGCAGTGGCAGTTGGAAATTACGCAGGTAACATAAGTCAAGGCGATTCAGCAACAGCACTTGGTAAAACAGCAGGTTACGACACTCAAGGTGACAACGCAGTGGCAGTTGGGTACGGCGCAGGCAGTTTTGATCAAGGCGACAACGCAACAGCACTTGGAAACAGCTCCGGTTATACAGGTCAAGGTGCCGATGCAATAGCAATTGGTGATCAAGCAGGCTATACAAACCAAGCAGCAAACTCAATTGTAATTAACGCAACTGGCAATATTCTAAACAACACTCAAGCAGATGCATTTGTAGTTAAACCAATTAGGGGTGGTAGTGGTACAACTACGTTGATGTATGATGCTTCGTCAGGAGAAATTACACATACAGCAACACCAGCACAACAAACTATGATAGGAAGTGTGCAACAAATTAGTGGCCCTGGAGCAATTGACGTAACATCATACATTACTGAAATTACAACAACTGGCGCAGATGACTACACACTTGCAGATGGTGTAGCAGGACAAATAAAAATAATTAGTATGATAGTAGATGGCGGTGACGCAACAATTACTCCGACTACACTTGCTACTGGAACAACAATTACAATGGCTGATGTAAACGATAATATAACATTACTATATGGCACAAATGGTTGGGTGAATACTGCAAACCAAGGCACAATTATAGCGTAATAACTTAGGAAAGAAAAATGGCATTTCAAAACATAAACATAGGTAATATTGCAAATGACGGTACAGGTGATGATCTCCGAGAAGCTTTTGTAAAAGTAAATAACAACTTTGCTGATTTAGATCAACGAGTAGTTATACAGGCTGATGGTGAAAACTTAGGAACTGGCGAAGGTGTGTACTATGTCAAGACTGGCAATAACATGCAGTTTAAAAGTTTAATAGCAGGCGATAATGTTTCGTTTACTGCAACTGCAAATGATATAACCATTAACGCTCCTGACCCAATTAAATCAATACAGTTTAATGCTGACACAGGTACATATAGTTTAGCTGCTACTGGTAGTATCGATCTATTAGGTGGACAAAACATCAACTCTACAATTACTGGTGCTACTGCTACATTTAATATAGATCCTGTAAACTTAGTACAACAGGATACTTCACCTACACTAGGCGGAGCACTTGACGGTGCTACTAATAATATATCAAATGTAAACAGAGTTACTGCTACAGAATTTTATGGTGACTTAACTGGTCACGTACATGGCCACGACATGCGGATTTATGTAAATGCCCTTGCTAAAACTATATTTGGAACTGATTACGGCCTAATTGTTATAAACACAACTAACGGATTTGATCTAATGTTCCAAGCAACGTCAATTGATTACGGCACTGTTGCTTCACCGGCGTCTCTTGTTTCTAATTACGGAACTGTTGGAACACCGCTGTAAACTACAATACGATAAATATGTTATATAAGGAAAAAATGTATGGCAAGTTTATGGACACAGTCTTCAGGTACGATATTAGCAACACTACAAGAAAGACAAACTACTACAGTTAGTTTACCTTTAGAAAATCCTGTTGCTGCTACTGCGCTAATAAGTGGAGCGTTACCTAATGGCATGAGACTAGAGTCAAACGCAATAGTAGGAACTCCGTTACAAGTTGCAAGAGAAACTACTTCTACATTTGTAATTAGAGCAACCTTAGATAGTGTAATCAACGATAGAACTTTTAAGATTATTACACAAGGACAAGATGCTCCGACTTGGGTTACTAAAACAGATTTACTTCCTGTAGGTATAGACGGTCAGTACTTTATTCTAGACAGTGCTCCGGTTAATTTTCAACTAGTAGCAATTGACGCTGACACAAGTGCAGGTCAAACGTTAGAATACTTCATAGGAAATAAGGACGGAGAACTACCCCCTGGCATATCATTAACGTCTACAGGTAAACTAGTAGGTGTTGTTGATCCTATACTTGCAATTGAGAAAGCTTCTGCTGCTGGTAATTATGACGACAGCGGATATGATTTCCAAGGCATGTCTGGGTATGATTGGAGTGTGCGTTCTAACAACGGATATGACAGTTATTTTTATGATACTACAGTTTATGGACTAAGCTTACCAACTGCATCTCCTAAAAAATTAAATCGATATTACCAGTTTACTGTAAGTGTGAGTGACCGAGATACTATTGCTCGCAGAACATTTAGAATATATGTTGTCGGGGACGATTTCTTTAGATCCGACACAACACTTATGCAAATAGGTACAGGAACGTTCACTGCTGATATTTCTCATCTACGAACTCCTGTATGGATTACACCCAGAGACTTTGGTTATCGTAGAGCAAATAATTATGTAACATTAGTATTAGACATTATTGACCCTAATACACTTACCGGTGTAGTTACATATAATCTTAAAAGTAAAAACGATGATACTACTGACAGTATATTGCCGCCAGGACTAAGCTTAGATGCCACCACTGGTGAAATAGCTGGTGTTACGCCTTATCAGCCTGCTATTACTACTGAGTATAAATTTACAATAAATGCACGTAGAATCGAAATTGACGAAGAGCGTATACAATTTTTACAGTATGCATACGAAATTATTGCTCAAAATAGTTTGCAAGTTAAAGTTAATAAGTTGGGTGAATACGCAAGTCGGGCAGTTGGTTTAGAATTTAATATCGACGGGTATGCATACAAAGCAAATAGTATATTAACAGCAAATCCATTGTATGACGTTTTAAATATTGACAAGCCGCTACATAGGGCACTTACTAAAGGCACAACAATTGATCTCGGAACAATAGGAGTTCTAGCACAAGAAACTGTAGAAAAAGCAAAAACTTTTACTATTAAATTATTAGGAGAAATTGATAGTACAATACAATGGTCAACTCCTGAAAATCTAGGCAACATAAGTTCTAATTATGTTTCCACACTAAGTGTGATAGCTAAGACAACTGTGCCTAATGCAACTTTACTATATAGTTTAGAAAGTGGAACATTGCCACCCGGACTAGCATTAAGTTATGATGGCGAAATTATTGGTAAGATTAATAGTTTTGGAACTTCTGTTGCGCCTGGCTTAACTGTGTTTGATAGTAACCAGTTTTCCTTAGACGGCAATGATACTACAGTAGATAGAAAATATAAATTTACTGTTAAAGCACAAGACCAATTTGGATATAGTGCAATACAGCGACAGTTTACAATTACTGTTGCAGATCCTGGTGACAAGTTATATAGTAACTTACATGTACAGCCGTTTATGAAAGAAGCAAAACGTGCTACATTTATTAACTTAATTAACGATGCTGAAATATTTTTACCTGAATATATTTATAGACCAAATGATCCAAATTTTGGACTACAACGAAAAATTAAAATGTTAGCATACGCAGGAATTGAAACAAAAGCTGTTGATCAGTATGTTGCTGCAATGGCAAAAAATCATACTAGAAAGAGTTTAAAGTTTGGCGCTATAAAAACTGCGGTTGCAAAAACTCCTGGCACAAATAATATTGTATACGAAGTTGTTTATGTAGAAATGATAGATCCATACGAATCTGTAAAAGGTAACGTTCGTAAAACAATTAAAATTAAGAATCCTCAGAAGCAACTAATAAACAGTATTAAGTATACTCCAAAGGACGATTTATACGACGGATTATCAAACGTAGTAAAAGTAACAACTAGGAACAGTGGAGTTGTAGACGTAGACTTTAATGCTGCACTTAAATTACATCTAAGAGACTATCTAGTTACATATCCTGTTTCAACAGATTTGCCTGTTGGACTACGAGACGGTACTAACGTATCGGTGCAATTTGCACAAGGTACACCTGTTAGTAACAAATATAGACCAGATCCTGCTAATACTATTACTGTAGATAGTAATGCAATATCAATAGACGGATCACAGGATCAAACTAGATATATTTCTAACATAAGTCATATGAGAGATGCCATTAGAGATATAGGCGTTACTGAAGGAAATTATTTACCATTGTGGATGAGAACTGCTCAAACAGGAAGTGTAAATCAGTTAGGATTTGTGAATGCAGTACCGTTAGTATATTGCAAGCCAGGCACGTCGGCAATTATAAAAAATACATTAGAATTTAATGAAATAGATTTCACACAGTATAACTTTGATATTGATAGATATGTCATAGATAGTACAATTGGAAATTCAGACGAGCAATATCTTTTGTTCGCAAATTACCAGCATAACATATAAACACGATAAATACATCGTAGGAGAAACTAAAAATGAGCAGTATTAATTCAACAGATATAGACGCAGAATATCCAGTAGCTGGACAAGACAACGATAGTCAAGGCTTTCGTGATAATTTTACCACAATTAAAAATAGTTTAGCAACAGCAAAGTCTGAAATTACAACATTAGAGTCGACTACTGCTAAGTTAAATGCAACAAATGATTTTAACGGAAACTTACTTCAAGAAGCTGATTTTAAAGCTACAACAGAATTTGTTAATCCTAGTTCAAATGTCGAAGCAAGCCAAAATATTAGTTTTTTAAATGGACATTACCAAATCATTCAAGCTGGTGCAGATATTACACTTACGCTTGCAGACTGGCCAGCTTCTGGAAAACTAGGAAGAATTCGTCTACAACTTGCTAGTGACGGAAGTCCTAGAACAATTACATGGGCAGCAGCAGCCGGTGGCGAATTTAAAGCGCCTGCAGGTGATGCCGGGACATTAACACTAACAAGTCAAACTAATCCAACTATAGTAGACTTTTGGACTATTAACGGCGGAACTACAGTGTTTAGAAAAACAGGCGACTTATACCAATAATGTTTAACCCTTTAGTAGACAGTTTTGATAGTTTATCAGATTTAGAAATTGATAACAAGATTTCTGAGTTAACTAGAAAATATTTTATTAGCAACAACCCACAAGTGCAGTCGCAAATTGCTACTATTCTTGAAATGTTTAAACTCGAGATAGAAGCAAGAAGTGCTAGTCAAAGATTAAAAGAACAAAATAACGAAAATGGACTTGACAATTTAATCAAAGTAAGTTAAAATAAGTGTATGCTTATGAAAACAGACGATCTCGGCAACCTGCGATTTACAAACAAAGACTTAGTTGATATGATCTATAGTGGTCATGTTGACAAGTGTCATGTTGTATTATGCGATCCTAGTGATGATATTGAAAAGTTTAACGCAGCAATGCGTGAACAATATCTACCTGAACTTACCAAATACATTCCACTAGACGTAGACCAAAAGACCTTTGACGGTGTGTTACAGTCAGAATGGTTTATGCCCGATGAATATAAAGAGCTCGATGTAGTACGTTTTTTAAACAATAGAGAACTTACTTACGAACAACGAGACCGTGTTCGAGAAGAACTACAAGCATTTACTGAACGTGGTATGATACCACTGTTGCGTTATATGTGCTATCTTGTAGACTTTATGCGTGACAATAATATTGTTTGGGGTGTAGGTAGAGGTAGTAGTGTAGCAAGTTATGTGCTATACTTAATAGGCGTACACAGAATTGATTCAATCCAGTATGACCTGGACTGGACCGAGTTCTTGAGATAAGTACTAATATAATAAAGGAGATTAATGATGGCTATGAAACAACCAGGACGTAAAGTCTATAAATCAATGCAAGGCAAACAAGTAGATATGGATCTATTACGTCAACGCAACGAACTAACTCCAGCAGTAGGCAATGCTCGTGTTAATGCACGAGGTGACGAACTAGGCGCTGGTGGTAAGATTGTTAGACCTAAAGAAGAAGTATTAAAGGATTATTATAAATCTAGTACAGGTGTAGTAAGTGAAGCTGCAACTAAAAAAGGTGAACCAAATGCTCCGACTGCTGCTGAACTAGCAGAGTGGGAAGAAGACGATGACGGAAACTTTGTGCAGAAACAATGATAGATTATAAAACTTGGGAATTAGAAACAGTTTCTAAGAATCAACAAATTTATGTAGATCAATGTAATAGGTTACACAAATCATTGCTTGACCAAGGCATTACTGACACTACTTGGGAATATACAAAATATAATATTTTCTCGTTAGGATCATCAAGTGAGGCATTTTGGTTTTTATGGAAAAACGTACAAGCATGTGTTAGAGAATACTTAGGAACGGATCAACCAGCTTGGATGACAGGTTGGCTAAACTATCATGACAACGATAATTTACTAGACTGGCACAATCACTTAGGAAGCGATCATCATGGATACATAAGTATCGATCCTAAAGAAACTAAAACATTATTCAAAAAGCCTTTTGAAGACTACGAAATCGAAAACAAAACTGGATTAATGTACTTAGGTCCTAGTGCAAGACTACATAAAGTAGAATCATTGTCAAAATTTACCGGAACACGAATTACAATAGCATTTGATGTTTCGATACAGAAAGATGTGTTTAATGCAGGAACACAACAATACAATTGGATACCAGTTTACTAAAGTAAAGGAAAAAATATGGCAGCTCAAAATATAAATGCAATTAAAGGCACTCCTCGTGCTATCGGTGATCGTGTACTAGTTACAGATATGGACTTTGGAGAACAAACTACAGCAAGTGGTTTAATTATCAAAGCTGATGACGGCACTACACGTGGAATTTATCCACGGTGGGCTAAAGTATATTCTAAAGGCCCTACTAATGTAGATGACTACGAAGTCGGGCATTGGATTTTAATTGAGCACGGTCGCTGGACACGGGGTCTTGATTTAGAAACGAACGAAGGCAATGCTATAACAATTCGAATGGTAGAGAACAAAAGTGTCTTAGCATACAATGAAGAAAAACCTACAGACGTTAACATTGGTCAAGAATTTGCAGATGGCGAACATGCTACTATCGATCCAAGTCAGTTTATTAATTCATCTGGAGCATTAGCACAGTGACAAACGTATTTAAAGATGTAAACAAATTTGGCTCAGCATGTGACCAACCAGCAAATGAAGCAAACTACGAGATGTATCTTGATCTAATAGATGAGGAGTATATTGAACTTCAAAAAGCACTTAGAACACATGACAAAGTAGAACAACTAGACGCACTAGTTGATATTTTAGTTGTTACTATTGGTGCTATTCGAGCAGCAGGCTGGGACGGAGAAGCGGCCTGGAAAGAAGTGATGAACACTAACTTTGCAAAGATCAATCCAGACACAGGCAAAGTAATTAAGCGTGAAGACGGCAAAGTACTAAAGCCGCAAGGTTGGCAGGCACCGCAACTATCACAGTTTATTGACAAGTAAAATAATTTAAAAATCACTTGACTCCTTAGTTACTGTATGCTATAATAGTGTATAATGTAATTAAGGAGTTTTCTTTTGGCAACACACGGTACTATCGACTTAGAAACTATTGATACTAGTCCAACTGCAACTGTTCTATCATTAGGTGCAGTTAAGTTTAATCCACTAGATGATAGCGAACCACACTCTGAGTTGTATCTTAAAATTAATATCGATGAACAAGATACACTAGGGCGTACTGCAAGTGACAGCACGATTGAATGGTGGAGCAAACAAGACCCTAAGATTATGGAAGAAGCATTTGATCAAACTGACGCAGTTAGTGTAGATGAAGCTTTAAAGCAAATTAGCAAATGGGTAGTTGGTGTTGATACATTATGGGGTCAAGGTTACGGTTTTGACTATACCATACTAGAAGACATGTTCCGCCGCGCTGCAAAGCCGATTCCGTGGAACTTTTGGATTATACGGGATTCTAGAACGCTTTTTGGCTGTTGTCAAAAAGATCCACGCAAAGCAATGCAAAGTAATTTACACAATGCATTGGCAGATGCATATTTTCAATCTAAAGCAATTCAAATTGCTTATAACGAATTAGGACTAAAACGATGATTCCAGAACCCAAACCGCAAAATGTAAGCGATAAACTAATACAAGAATTTTTAGAAAACGGCGGTGAAATTATACAATGTGAATCCGGCGCACGGACAGAAGACATTGACTTTAAAGGTAGCTTCTACGGTAAAAGAAAAAAGAAAAAAGAAGAATGACAAATAACATTAAACGTGTTAAACTAAGTGACATGTTAGATGATGACAGTGACATCATGAACGAACTAGTAGATAAATTTATAGATCAATACGGAGATGAACTTGAAAGAATTATGGGTAGAGAAGTACCGTCCAAAGACGGTTGACGGATATGTGTTTCGCGATGAAGCACAGCGTAAACAAGTAGCAACCTGGATTGCAGACAAAAGTATTCCGCATTTATTGTTTAGTGGCGCTGCTGGCATTGGTAAGACAACGTTAGCTAAACTATTATTTAATGAACTAGATCTTAATCCGTTAGATATTTTAGAAATTAACGCATCACGCACAAACAGTGTAGAAGACGTTCGTAATAAAATTGTTAATTTTGTACAAATGATTCCGTTTGGTGACTTTAAAGTTGTGCTACTTGACGAGGCTGATTACTTGTCGCCTAACGCACAAGCAGCACTACGTGGTGTGATGGAAGAATATCACACAACAGCAAGATTTGTTTTGACATGTAATTATGAGAACAGAATTATTCCTGCTATTCATAGTCGTTGTCAAGGCTTTCATATTGCTAAGGTTGATCAGACAGAGTTTACGGCACGCCTTGCAACTATTCTTATTACAGAAGGCATTACTCCGGACTTAGACACACTTGACACTTATGTTAAAGCTACATATCCAGACTTACGCAAATGTATTAATACAGTACAAATGAATGTTGTCGACGGAGAATTAGTTAGACCTAACGAAGGCGACACTGGTTCAGCTGACTGGAAGCTTGAGATGGTTGAACTGTTTAAAGCAGGTAAAATCCAAGAAGCACGTAAACTATTGTGTGGTGCAGTTCGTCCGGAGGAAATGGAAGAGATATACCGTTGGTTATACGATAACATTGAGCTGTTCGGAAGTGACGAGCAACAAGACACCGCAGTGCTAACTATTAAACAAGGATTAGTAGATCATACATTGGTTGCAGATCCGGAGATTAACTTAGCAGCAACGCTAATTAGACTTGCGAGAATTTAAATGACATACTTAGTATTAGATAACTGTGTTAAATGCAAACATATGGACTGTGTAGAAGTTTGTCCAGTAGACTGTTTTTACGAAGGTGAAAACATGCTTGTAATTAATCCAGACGAATGTATTGACTGTGGAGTGTGCGAGCCTGAATGCCCAGTTGATGCAATTGTTCCAGACAACTCGTTTAACGATCCAAGTGAAGCTATTCGATGGGAAGAAATTAACAGACAGTATAGTTTAATATGGCCTGTTATTACAACAGCACGTCCAGATGATGTGCCTAAAGATGCAGCGGAATGGAATGGTGTTCCTAATAAGTTTGAAGACCATTTTGACCCAGCACCAGGAAAGGGAGACTAATGTTTAGTAAACAATGTAAACTACATCTCAAAAATACAAATATGACGGCTATGCAACACATGGTGCATGCTCTTAAAATTGCATTGAAATTACAACTGCTAGTACCAGCAATTATTATACACAGTGTTGCTCCTAGAGTATTTACTACTATAGCAAGCGATACTATGAAAAGGATATTAGATGACAATCAAAGCAATTCTAGCATGTGACGACTACGGCGGCGTAAGTAAAAACGGTACACTACCTTGGCCAAACAACAGCACAGATCTTAAATGGTTTAAAGACAATACAGTTGGTGATGTTGTTGTAATGGGATCAACAACATGGGTAGATCCGCACATGCCTCGGCCTTTACCTAAGCGTAAAAATGTAGTAGTAACTACTCGCGTAACACAGCTACCAGGTGCACACTATTATATATCAGGTGACTTAGTTGAACAAATTCATAATGTTCAAGAAATATGTCCTGATCAAACTATTTGGATAATTGGTGGTCCTAATATTATTGAACAAACACTAGGAGTGATCGAAGAGTTTTATCTAAGTCGTATTCCAGGGGCATACGCTTGTGATACATTCCTTCCATTGAAGAAGATTGAAAGTTTGTTTTATCGTAGCTGGATAGAAGAGGAAGATGACGTAACATTTGAAATTTGGAAAAAGCGGGGAACTAAATGAAGCAGTATTTAGATGCCCTAGAGCATATATTAGAGAACGGTGAAGACGTAAGTGATCGCACAGGTGTAGGCACACGTAGCGTGTTTGGGTATCAAATGCGCTTTAATTTGCGTGATAGTTTTCCCGCAGTAACTACTAAGCGGCTTGCCTGGAAAAGTGTTGTAAGCGAACTACTGTGGTTCTTAGAAGGTAGTACAGACGAGCGCAGGCTTGCTGAAATACTATTTGAAAAGGATCGCAACGAGCTTACAGATAAGAATACTATTTGGACTGCTAATGCCGATGTACAAGGTAAAGCATTAGGTTATCGAAATGACGACGAGCATAAGTTCCTAGGCCCGGTCTACGGATCGCAGTGGCGTAACTTTGGATCGTTTGATCAGATTGAAACTATTATCGATCAGCTTAAAAATGATCCAGACAGTAGACGTATTATTCTTAACGCCTGGAATGTTCCTGAGATTCCAGATATGGCACTACCGCCGTGTCATACTATGAGTCAATTTAAAGTTATTAATGGCAAACTAAG
>Ga0307488_10000592_pt1 | contig 30116 bp, 12 predicted proteins | sample SB02metaG_FD_202248 | JGI IMG/M metagenome (GOLD analysis project Ga0307488, IMG submission 202248) | Sea-ice brine microbial communities from Beaufort Sea near Barrow, Alaska, United States - SB 0.2 | ecosystem: Environmental > Aquatic > Marine > Coastal | place: USA: Alaska | collected...
CTCTTTCCACTCGACAACAAACATCGTTACAGGATCTTGATACGCAGGTATCTGTTCGTGTGCGTAGAAACTTACGATATAATCAGGTCCAATATATCCATAGATTTCTGCATCAGTGCCTGTGTAACTACCTGTACTCGTTACAGGAGTAGTCCAAGAAGCATCTGCATACAACACACCAGTATTTCTACCTGTAATGAACAAGTAAACGTCAGATGTAGAAAGCGTCATACCTTCAAAACCATCAGACTTAGTAGTGCCGTCATTGTTTCTTACTTTGTATTGACCACCCGCCGGGTTTGCACCAAAAGTTTTTATATATTTTTCTGGCAATGTGTGTCGATCAGCCGTCAAAGTAATCCCTACAGGATTCGTCACAGCGATTGCCTCACCACCAGCAAAACTTCCGGTGGTAACAAAAGGTCTGATTTCTACTGTAGTTCCATCTGTAATTGCATGAACATGACTTCCCGCAGGAATGTTTGTGCCCGTAATAGAACCACCTATTAGAAACCCAGCGGTAGCAGTCACTTTAACTGTCAGACTATTACCTGCGTCTGCTAAGGCAGTTGTGTTTGCCACAGTCGATGGTACAACAGTTGTTATCGGGTCTGCACAAGTTCCACCATCGTCTGACGCTTGTTTCCACGCACCATTCTGCAATCCGATAAAAGTATCCGAAAGTGATTTCTCACTTCTACCAATAGACATATCTTCAAAAAGTCGTGTTGCATCAGAACCGACTGCTGCTTCGTAGTTAAACCCTGAAGTCGAGGCACGCAAAGTGGTGCCTGGAATATCTGTCCAAGTATGATTATGATGAACCGTATTAAGAGATGCTCTCCAATGAACGATTGCTTCTCTGTTTAAACCCGCCTGGGTTACAGGATTACTAACGTTAGCATCATAAGAGATGTTCGTAATCTTTGTAGGAATAACAATAGAGTGGTTGGTATCTACTCCGTTATCTGCAAGAGGTTGAATGCCCATAGAGAACAAGTATTGGAAATCAGCTCCATCTACTGCTTGGTGACCTGTTGAGTAACTCTTTTGCGATCCTAATTGTTTTATGTCAATATCCGTTTCTGTCCAAACTGCTTGACTGAACTCACGAATATACACGTCATTATTACTAATTGCTGTTGGTGTAGGTGTCAATGCACTCCATACTGGGTTTGCATCCAATTCGGATTGTTGATATCCGTAAACTGCGCTACAACAGGGTAGGGATATCGTCTGGTTCATAGGAAGAACATTACGATTGTCGTGATAGTATTCGTGGATAACTACACGTTCACCATTATGGAAAGTTCCAAAACGAACTCTTCCCGCACCATGCCATTGATGATCAATCCAATATTGATTGTTCTTTGCAAGATCTAATAACATGCCACTTGGATTTAATCCGCCCTTAGCACCATTAACTAAATCTTTGTTGAAGGTTTCAATACCCAGAACAGTTGCAGTCGTAGCATCAGAACATGCGAGGAACGTATCTACTTTTGCTCCAGAGTTAGAATTTCTTCGTTCTAGGTAAAGTACTCCATCAGGACCAACATGAAACATAAATCCGTTCTTCGAATCAAAAACACCGAATCGTCTACTCGCTCCATTATTAGTAGGAGCATTAACTGTTCCAGCATCACTAAACAAACAAGTACCCATGAATAGATGAGAAGATCCTGCCACGTATGAGTGATATGTTTTTGCTGTTGCCGTAGCGATATCCGAGGGGTTTTTAACTGCAACATCTACATAACGCCCAGTTTCATTAAAGGTCACGTAGGAGGTCTCACTTCCGTAAATCGCACTAGCACCCGCTTGAGCCGCTACTGTAGAAAAATTATTATCAAGAACTTCCTTAGCAGAAAATACATAGTCACCTAAAAGAGTTGCGCCAGATGTTCGCAACTTACCCCATGCGTCTAACTGTGGTTGCCCTTCAGCAAATCGTACATTAGCAGATCCGAGAACGTCAATATCAAGACCATGTTCTGGGTTATCGTAACCCATAATGTTTTGAGTAGGAATGTACACGTCATTTGCCGAAACGACTTGGCCCACAGTAATACCGTCTAGCGAAATAAGAGAATCGGCAGTAGGTTCAATATTTTCAAATTTATTAGCTTTGCTGTAGTGAACTGACAGAATACCTGTTCCATTTTTTCTATCATACACACCATGAATGTGTACTAGACCAAAACCTGCAACTGTATACCTCTCTCCAATTTCCCAAGTATGAGGACCATAGAGTGACCCTGCATCTTCACCACCATTAGAAAACGCAATCTCGGCAGCATGTATCATGTATATACGGTCGCCAGTACTCTCCGGTGGTATTCTAGTATATCTCTTTTCTCCGCTCATAATTTAATTCCTTCCTTACTTAGTAGGTCTTTGAGTTTCCTTATCAGTTCGGAATCCTCGGATATATCTTCGCCCTTGCTCAGGTCTATCGTTTCGTTGTGCACAGCGGTTCTTAAAGGAACAACTTTAGGCGGCTGTGGAAAATTTACTTGATTCTTTTTAGTCTTTGAACTTCTAACTTCTATTCTTTTCGAACCTTGGTCGACTATTACTTTCCAAGTCTCTCCATACTTAGAGAAATCAGGCTCTATTGAATTCAACAGAACTATATTATAAATATTTTTCTGTCGATCACTTAATTCTTTGTATATATCTTCATCAGAAATACCCATATTAGTTTTAACCTTAATTTCAGTACAAGTAGTATGTATGAAATCAAAGTCCACTTCAGGAATTATTCTGGTAATTTTATCACGCCCTACAAATATATCCCAAACATCGGAAAAACCTTCCCACGTATCCGTGGGAAGTAGAGCTTTTTCAACATCGTCTAGAAGAACCTGATGTTCTTCTGTGTGGGTACTATTTTGTTTTCTGTAGCAAGCGTATCTTATCTTTGATCTACTAAACATGTTATCCTTATGGGCGGGGTTGCCCCCGCCTGGTTATTTAAGGTTTATGGGAAAGTTGTGCCTTGACTATAGTTTCTTTCAAGTGCAGACGTTAGTGTTACTGATGAGGTCTTGTCCCTCTTAATAGTTCCAGTAGCTCGTACCCACTGACTCTTTTCTAGACCGATACCAATAACCGTTACAGGAGCATCAGTACCACCAGTACCGCCGCCACGTTGAACGTTAGTATCATAATCGAACTGGTGTGCGACAAAGTTTCTTTCATTCGGGGTATTGGTCGGATTAACAAGTCCGGTCATATCTCCTGGGCTAGGGTCAACGTGATCTACTAGAACTGCGTTGATTTCTCCATAATTTTCATTAGCACCACCAGAGGTAGTAAAGAACACATAGTACTTAGAGTAAGGATCTTGCTTCAAGTTATCCCCAAAGTTAATTGTAAACAATGCAACGAAGTTAAACTCTCGTACCGTCCCAGAATAGTCAGTAAACTGAATCGAGTTGGTATCACCACTAGCGAAAGAATCAATGTATACGCCTGTTGAGGTTAACAGAGTAGGACCAACGAAAGTTAAAAGCTTATCAGCAGTCTTACCGATTACAACTCCTGGAGCCGCTGTGTCAATATCTGTTGCTTTTCTTAGCTGTGCCTGTACAAATTCGTAAGTATAGAAAGTACTGGCGTCACCATCATTAGCATTTGCAGTGCCTGTATCAGCATCAATAGCTACGTTGAAAGCATACCAGTTATCTGTATTAATCTCTCTTTCAAAAGTGTACGAAGAATAACTTACGTTACCATCAGAACCACCCGCTAAGTCTGTAGCATCTCCTGTAGAAGTTCCTGCTGCAGTAACAATAAACCATCGAGCCGGAGTATTAGTGTCTTGTACAACGTCGCCGATAATGTAAGCAGTTCCTGTACCCCACACTCCTTTAATATCTGATAAAGTAACACGAGCATCTCCGCTGTCTCTAGAATAAGTGATATTCATAGCACCGTAAAGGTCTAATTGTACAGCAGCGGTACTGGTAGCACCTGATTCAGAACCTGCTACAGTAAACGAAGTCGTAGTAGGAGCACCTGTTACTACTAAGGAAGCTCCATTATACCCCGCAGTAGTTGAGCCAGTAATTGTCACAACATCATCTGTGACTAACCCGTGGACTGTAGTACCAGTAGTATAAGTCTGAACCGTACCCGTACCAGTGATGGCTGTAATAAAGGCAGCAGTATTGTTAATCACTTCTTCTGCGTGAGTTACATTCAAATCGGCTGCATTAGTAAGCGGGAATCGATATGCTTGGAAAGTAGCGACAGTAACACCAATATCGGTAAAAGCTGCAACTCCATAAGTTTTCTTCCACTCTCGTACAAACATCTTGAAGTAAGTTTTCAGAGATAAGTCTGGAGAAGGAGCGACATCGAAAATTTGAACCGCCTGGTTAACCTTTCCTTTAAGAATAAAGTTAGTAGTATTATCAGTGGTTTCGTCATCTGCTTGCTGGTAATAAACTTGGTCAGTAGCCGCCAAAGATCCAAGAGAGATAACACCTGCCCATTCTTCAGTAGTAGTACCCCCCACATTAACAACCTGCCACCCACCTGTACGTAGAAGTTCTATAGTGTCTGCCTCAATACCATCTGTTCCAGACGTTCTTGTGGGAGAAACAGCTTGGCCTCTATCCCAGTTCCAACCATTAATCATTTCAAACTGTTCGTCTGTAATTGGACCCATAGGGAAAGGGAATTTAATTAAGTCTACATCGTCTTTCCAAATATCTTTTAATTTAGAGTATACTGCTTTAATTGTTGCTCCATCATTAGTTAAGTTACTAGGAGAGGCGGATGACCCAACGTAAAGACCAATAAGTTTATTTACATAGTCAATTACGATTTCTTCTGTGGGAACACCGGCCCATGTAGCTGCAATATCCGTACTTTTTATATACGACATTTTGTCGGGGTCGACAATGGGATTTTCTGTATAGTTTGTGGCCATTATTAATTTCCTTTAATAAGCCTTGCCCAAAAGGGCTAGTTTATTGAGAGCCAAAGTCATATTGCCTATCAAAAGTTTGTGCGATCTGAAAAGTGTTATTCGTTGAGCCTAGGGTTACATTTTGCCTAAAAAACTCGTATTCGAGATTATGGCAAACTACAAAGATAGGTTTATCTACAGAATAACTATAGCTTAACTTCACGGTTCTATTGCCGGGGTTGTTAGCGTCTGCTTGAGAAGCGGATACTGTGTACCCCGTGGTTGAATCAGGAGCTGGTTCTGATGCTGCTAGTACATCTTCTATACCGCCCAAAGAAACTGGGGGACTAACAGCGGCATCAATAAATCTTATTTCTGTACTAGGAATGATATTGGAAACTGTAAATTCTACTGTTTGCACAATGGTAGTACTTGCTCCAGCACCATTTCGTACTGTTATTCCAGAGCTAATTCCGCTAACATTTAGCGTTACGGCTCCTCCTGAATTATTATAGATAGAGGCATCATTGCTAGCATCGGCCCCATATCCTGTAAAAACATTTCCTACAAAACTATAAGTTCCTGCAGCAGTAATCTCTATCGCGTGGCCCACTCCTCCTGTGTTATTGAACGTGCTATTAGATATGTTACCTGGGTTATTAGAGGTAACGTAAGCTACTCCAGAAGTTGTGTTAGGAGAAACTACTGAGATATCAGATAGAGTAGAGGTATTCTGTAGTAAAGAATTCCCATTAATAAACGTGGTTCCGGTCATTGTGCTGTTTGTATTTAAGGTAATAATATCGGAACCCACATAAGTACCACTAGTATCATCAAAGTTTCCAGTGGCGGAATCTATCGTTAAAGACCATCTTCCCGTAGTAGTATTAGCAGCCTGAATATTGGCTAGGGAGAACTGACAATCCGTATTTGCTCCTCTCACCGCTATTTCGTAATGACCAGTAGCGACTTTTTCATCTGCGAAGTTGACTGCAAAAGCCGAATCAACAAAAACAGAAGTAGCTGTACCAGTAGCGGGGCCAATGAAAGCTTTTCCTTTTCCTACGAAAGCACCGTTACTAGAACTCCACCAACCCCAGAAATTAGTATCTTCGTCTGCGGCTCTTATTGTTTCCCAAGTATTTGGGGTTCCGGTAGAGCCTCCGTCAGCTCTAACACCTAATCCGACAGTTATTTGGTCTACCTGGCAGTTGTTAAAGTTACCCATGATAGAAGTAATAGTAGTAAACTGAAATCCTATCGTATTTACAGCTGATAACTGAGCAGGGTTACCCGTAGTAGTAAAACCAGAGGCCGCATCAGCAGTTCTAGCGGGATTCATACATCGAGTAACGAAACCGCCTTTATAGAAACTAGCAGGAATCGCATTATAAACTACAAAACTATTTGTTTGGGCTATGTAAACTTGTATCCCCGTAGTAGCATCAACAGGAGTTCTAGTGTTTACCCACCCAATCACATGATAACCTTCCTCCGTCCCCCCAACAGAAAAGTCTACAGCTCCTCCAGTTAAATTATCAGAAGCTAAAATTTCAGTGGTATTAGACATTTTGTCGCCTATAGCACCAGTACCCTGCACAAAATCATCATCAGTACTGATGTTTGATCCACCATTTACACCACTGAAGTCGTTTTCAACATCCGCATTTGTAACTACTCTGCCTACAAGTGTAATAGCCATTTATAACCCCTGTAGTATTTTATACCTGTGTGCAAGTATCGTAGTCGCTGCATGAATAGAATGTAAAGCTCCGAGACCCTCTTGCGGAATGTAAACTTTAGTAGAGCCGGAAATTTGTGTAGTATGCCACCCACCAGCAGGACCAAAGATGTACCAGTCCGCGGTATGGTTATAATCCCAAACACTTGTTTTAGAGTCGTCAGGGTAATCCCAAGGACATACAATTTGAGCAATTGAGCCAGTCATCAAGTCCGTAGCTGCCGTAAGGCTCGTTACTACAGTGCTGGAAAAAGCTCTATTAATACCTTCAGGGGTAGACTCAGATAAATTAATAATTATAACATCCGTGAAGCCGCTGGAAGCTACTAGAGAGTAGTTCCAGGCATCGTTCTTCTTGCCGGACCAAACGTCCGTATCCGAATCTTCATAATAAAAAACAATGCCTGTCATTATGCTATACTACGAGTAACATCTTTCACTACTTTTACCTTCCCAATTAAAAGAGTCTGAACTTTCCCAGACCCATCAACTTGTTGAACATCGTAGTTGAAAGTGCCTGGAGTTACTAACTCAGTTGCGGTTTTACTAGCTGTGATATAAACTATGCCTTGCGAAGCTTCTGTAGGACTAGTAGATATATCAGGGGTAATAGAAACTTGTAATGCCCCTGGATCAGCATCATCTATATTATCTTTTAAAGTAAACCAGTATGTAAACCCTGTAATATTTAGAGCTGACCCTGAATCGCTTAAAGTAAGTTTTATGGTCCAATCATCCCCTCTTACAAGGGGTGATAGGTCTCTGGCCTGATACGACATAGCAATTGATTTCCGGAAAATACTTGTCTCTAGATACGAAACTATAAGAATATGAAAATTATATCAACAGAATAGAAGAAAGTCAAGAATTATTTTTTGCAAGGTTATATTTTTCATATAATGTTCTTAATATTCGATAGTCGTCCATTCTAACCGTCTTAGTGTCGCTTGACCGTCATTAGTATTCCACTGCAGTTCAATTGTTCTTGATCCAGAAGCAGGAGTGTATAAAAAAGTATGGCATTCAGTACCAAACCAACCATTTGGGAATTCTGCATTGGTTCCTGAAATAGCAACTCCATCAAAGGGATCAAAAATAGTAACAGGTGTACCGGTGGTATCTTGTATTCTCCACCTGCCCGTACTAGTACTTTGGCCCCCGCTATCAATAGAATAACTCTGGTCTACAATTATCATTGTAGTCCCTCCTGAAGAAGTCCAAGTATGTGAATCTCCCATAGAAGAGTATGTAGTGCCTACAACGTCTAGAGTAGATACAGGGTTTACCGCAGTATTTGTTGTGGTATTTATTGTCGGCGCACCACCAGTAGCCGGAGCTACCCAATCATAATCAGCACCCGTCCAGCTTAGAACTTCATTTGTTCCAGCAGTACCAGTGTTTAAGTGAGTATCTACATCCGCGTCAGTGTATTGGGTAGCCCCTGCAGTTAAAAATGTAATTTGAACAGTCGAAGAAGCAGAAACATTAGTAGATCCTGAAGGCCTTATTTCTACAAAACCAGTGATTCCGCTTATCGATTTAGTAGTAGGTACCGTATAATCGTAAAAATCAGCAGAGCTAAAAGCTTGAACTATAGATCCATCAATATAGAATTGGTACTCCGGAGAAGTTACCGTTCCAGAAATAATAGAGGCGGACAGGCGTATGTCTGTAGCTAGCCCTGCTGGGCTCTCTGTATCTGCTCCAGTAAAAGTAGGGTTTTGATTAGAAGCGTCATAATCAATACTTGTATCTGTTGCTGAAATAGTTGCGGTGACTCCTTCCGCTCCCGTGATAGAGTTTGAAATATTAAAAGAGTTGGAGGCAGTAGCTTCTGGTAGGGAAGCCTCTCTTCCTGTAATATCTACTTTTATACTATTAAGGGCTTTGGTAGTAGGTACCGTATAATCGTAAAAATCAGCAGAGCTAAAAGCTTGAACTACTATTCCACCTATAGAAAATTCATACTCAGCAGAAACGAAACCAGAAGAATTTGCAAATAATCTAATATCTGTAGCTGCTCCTGCTGGGCTCACTGTATCTGCTCCGTTAAACTGTGGATTACTTGAACTAGAGTCATATTCTATGCTAAAATCTGTAGCATCATATCCTATAGCTTTTGCCGAAGATTCTTTAGTTACTATAAAAGGATCGTAAACATAAGCCCCATTAATGTCTTTAGATACTTTCGCAAGAAGAGCGTCTCCAGCAACATCTACTAAAAAAGACGGCTTTTGAGCGTTCTGTCCCGATCGAGTTCTTAAAAAAGGAGTATTAACAGATAAAGAAGTATCGCTTAATACTTGAGAAACAAATCGATACTCTGAATCTACGGGTTCTATAGCTCCAGTAGTAGAGCTTACGCGTATAAAGCTTCCTTCTACAAAATCAGCTGTGAAGGTAGTTCCTAAGCCAGTAACTGTTGCACTTCCTTGAGTAGTCGATACGGTCCCCGTAATATCTAATAATCTATCTGTCTGGGCTTCAGTCCAGTAAGAAAATGAGATAGGATCTCCAGATAAATCTTTAACATTTGTGTCTACTCTAAGATACACAGCTTTCCAAGGATCCGAATCTCTAGTACTTTTATCGTATAACCAATAAATTTCGTTTCCACTAATAGTTTCAAAAGAGTAGACATGCGCTCTACCATCTACACCACCCCCATCTTGATTAGTTGTTTGGATAAGTTTTTCGCCATTATCCGACCAATATACAGCAGATGAATAACCTGTTGGCCCACCAGAAACGATGTTCGTATACTCCGTGTTTCCTGAATCAAAGTCTATAAAGCTTATAGTGTCTACTTCAGTATTATATAAAGCAGCTACTCTAGCTTGTGAGTTTATAGCTAAACTAGCTAAACCACCAGAGCTAGAAACACTTTTAGTAGAGCTGGCATTATCAGTAGCTACTCCATAGTTGGCACCTTCATAAAACTCGTATATATAGGAGTCCGGAGTAACTGTGTTTCCCCAACATATCCCGAGTATTCCTTCATCAGCGTCAATAGATTTAATTCTAATATTGCCCCCAGGTGTAGAAGCCTCGTATGCTAAGACGGTTGCTGATTTAGGAATATAAGAAGTAGTTCCGAAAAGAGTATAGTTACCAGTAGTATGCTCGTTCTCATTACCTGCTTGCCATCCATGAAATCCTGCAGTAAAATTCCAAGAAGACACTAAGTGGCCGCCCGACAAGGAGGCTAAGGGTTCCGCCCAATTAACCTCTGGGTACCCCGGACTATAAGCAATATGAATCTTACTATTAATAGTGTCTAGAGCAACTCCTTTCTGTATATTTCGACTTGCTGCATAAATCGCGTGTGAGTCGAGTGTATTTGAATTAAATCCTGGAGCTTGTAGGTTTGAGTATTGAGAGTGTACTGTTATATCACCGTTTTCGGCAATTTCAAAAACAAAAACAGACCCCTTTGTATTGTCCGAAAGCTGCGCGCTGGCGGTCGCGCCTACTCCATCACCGGTAACAGCAACGAGTGGAAGACCTCCACCAGGCAATGGATTACCGTATTGAGTAACAGTACCTCCAATAACTTCGCCACTTTGGATCGTTGCTGTTGCTGCTAAGCCGGTATTAATAGAAAATACAAAACTAGCGGTGGTGTACCCACTGCCAACAGTTCCAGTACCCACATTGGCAGGCACCAAAACACCAAAAGGGTTATAGGGGCTATCTCTTTGCCACTCTCTAAAATTTATAACTGCGTAGCCGTCTTTGCAGAAAGACTCGCTTGTCATATTCCAAGCAACACTATTAGTAGTAGCGATGTAGGTATCAAGAAGGCTCCCTGATACTATATCATAGGTTTTTATAGCCATATTGGCTGTATCCAAAGCTACAGCAATACTATCTCTTACAATACCGAAAAGACCGTTTGCAGCTTCAGCTAGTAGCGGATTGCTAACATCCGTTAAAGAGGTTAAGTCTAAAACTTCGCTGTTGTCACTATTACTAAATACTTTTCCTTTTAAGCAGTAGTAGCTTTCTGAAACGCCTGCTGGCCATAGTTTGTCTAAAGTAACTTGGGTTGTACCGGTTGAGTTAGTTACAAGAGTTGGTACAAACTCAGGAATAGCTAAGGACTGCTCTGACTGATTTGTTGTTGAATTTAGTACTGAATAGTCTTCCTTAGAAGGAGGGGTAAATAAATAGTTTTCTTCATTTAAAAACACTTTTCCCGTCAAAGTAGAAAAAGTTTGAGAGGTAGTTAGCACTCCTCCCTTTGCTAGTCCACCTAATATTCCTCCTACTGACCCCGCAGCGGAAAAGAGATTCTTTGACACATATGACCAGGAGGACTTAATTCCTAAATCATTTATAGTTCTAACTCGAATAGTATTATTTCCTCCAGATGCGTTGGGAACTGTAAAGCTTGTAGCGTTCGCAGGAACGTTTACAGTAGTAAAACCTGTATTACTATTAGGAGTAGAAAAACTATGTTGCAATTCAAACGCAGATAAATATCTATAAGGAACAGTAATGTCCGTTCCGTTTGTATCTCTAAACGTTTCTGTAGGGCTTTCCCAAGAAATAACTCCATCAAAAGAGTTAGTTCCTCCAGTACCTGAATTAGCTCCAGAAGGAACGAGCTCTACAGCTACATTACCAGGGCCAGGCACCTTATCTCTTCTTCCGGAAACACTAATATAGGAGACTTGAGGGGCTCTTTTTTCTATATCTATTTCATCAAACTTTAGAGAATAATAAGCAGCAGCTGTTATATTATATACTTCTTCTGTTTCCTCTATTGCTAAAATTCTATAGGGTTTTAAATCTGCATAGGTAGAAGAGGAAGATTTTATAGCCCATATAACATCTTTTTCTGCAGACGAAGAATAGTTCGCTACTACTGCTATTTCTGTCCCAGAAGTTGCTCCCGTAGAAATTTGCTGAGTCTCGATTCTAGTATTTTTAGAGAATTGTGTTGCTACATTATTACCAGAGGCATCTGTTAAGTTTGCCGCATCTGTTTGCGAACTAATAGGATTTCCCAAGTTGTCTTCAGTTAAAAGAGCACCCCTAAAATAATCTACGCCATTAATATTTGCAGAAGTTTGAGCTAAGTATATGCCTGGCTCCGGAAATATTAAGTATAAGAAATACTCTTCTGAAGATAATAGATCAATAGTTCTATCTATTTGTATTAAATTCTGTGTTGATCCGACAACGGTTCTACCACTAAAAATAGTATTTAGTTCGTCTGAGTCCGCTACATTTATCAAGTCTCCTGGACGTAAAAATCCGGCATTGATAGAGGTTGAAAAAGAAACTAGCTCTGTTTCATTAATATCGGTAGATAGGGACCACTTACCCAAACGTCTTGCCTGAGATTCTGAAGTACACGCAAAAGCAACAAGATCTTTCTTTATTATTCTACCTTGTTTTGCTATATTAGGAACATCGTCTAAAGTGAGAATGGTTTGTTTATAGAGCTCTTCCGGATTATTCCAGGTAACATTTACTTGGTTAACTCTTGCCTTTTGACCAGTATAAATATAGCTGAAAGATCCTTCTGATACATTTGCTTTATTAAAAGTGTATACAGGTTCTTTGGGTCTGTCTTGTACTGCTGTAATTTTCCCATCAATCCAATACATCATTCCTCTAAAAACAGAAGCGAAATCTTTTAATACTTTATAAGCTTCTTGCTGACCTTGTAAATACACATTACAAGTGAATCTAGGCTCTGTTCCTCCTTCACCGTCAGCAACTAATTCGTCACAATATCTGGCTATTTGATAGAGGGCGTACACATCAACGTCCTCTTCGTTTATGTATTCTCCGAGTCCTATCTCCTTATCAACAAGCAGGTCATAAAAAATCCACGCAGGATTATTAGTATAAACTTTATAAAAATTAGGGTTGCTCCCCCCTAGACTCTTATCTCCTCTAAAAGTTCCGTCCCAATCTTGGTAAGACCCTATGTCGAAACCCGTAGTAATATTTCTAGTGTATAATGCTGAGTTCGATCCTGTTTCTTCTCTAGTAAAGTAGTTTGTGGGTACTTTTACCTTTCTCCCCCTAACAAGATAACTTCTATTCGGGGGAGTAGGGAAATCTTCGGCCGAAAATCCTGTGACAACATAAGCAGAGTTCGGATAAGTTAATTTATCTAAAAAGATCGCCTCTACTGTTCTTATTACGCAAAGTCCTTGAAAATTATTATCATCTATTGCGTACTTAGTTAAAGTTTCTGGAGATAATCTTTTTATACCAACTCTCCAGTTACTACCTAATTCAGCTATATTTAGAGAGGCGATATTAATTTCAAACTCTGCAGTAAACTTTGTAGCATTCCCTTTTCTATGTACCACTCCTCTGTTATATCTTGTACCATCAGGATATTTATAAAAATTCTTGGCAGTATTTATATTTCCCGCATCCCAGGAAGGGATTGAGGAAGTGAAGTCTGCTCCGCCATAATTTCTACCTGTTACTAAGTATTCTTGAGTGGGTGTAATTCCTGGGTCAAAAGTAATCTGAAATTCTGCATAAGTGTCCCTCTCTTCTCCCTCTCTACCATTATGCCGTAACCCTGCAGGAAACTCTACATTTATCTTTATCTTATCTATTTCTTTTGCGGCATTTTGCCCAAAGTTAAACTCTCCTGCGGTAATATATTTTGTGGCTTGGGTTCCTGCAGTTGCAATATCTTTCTGGTCAACACCTGAACAAGAATCGTGCCACTTTAATTCAAAATTAGGAGCAATTAGATAAGAAGCAGAAGGCACACCTACAACTTCTGTTATAGGGGGCTGATCGACTTTCCCCGACCTAAAAACAGCAAAAGTATTGTCATATGCCAAATCCTCATTAAGATCGGTAGACTTTAGGACGGAAATAGGCTGAGACAGTTTTACGTAAACATTGGTTGGTTGGCCGACATTAACAGAGGCATCTAATACTACAGAAGAGTCCGATACTTTTGATGATACCTTGCCGATAAAGTCTACAACAACACTTTTTCCTGTTAGACTATTCGGCGGGGGCGGATAGAGTTGATCTAAAAGAACCCCCGACCAGTCTGTCCCACTTTCGTCCCCTCCTATAACTCTTACTAAGTTTTTTAAAGGGTCATCAAGTTGAGTTGGTCTACCGTTTAATACATTAGAACGATATGAGGAAGTAAAGGAATTAATAGTTTGCCCTACTCCGTCTACCGCTAAAGGTGCTACTGAAGTAATAGTTCCAGCTAGCTGTGCTCCATATATTTGAATATAATAATCACCCGAACTTAAGTCTAAATCTGCAAACAAATTTCCAGCATCAGTTATTAAGTTTCCCGTAACTTTAGCAGTCCCAACTTTATAAGAGTTATTGTTATATGTAGAAGAGTCTAATAGAGCAGTATTATTTAAATATACCCCCGCTAGACCATCAACAATCCCCTCTATTTCTCCAGCGGAAAGTAGGTCTGTTACTACGCCATATTGTTTTTCTGTTTTAACAACCGTCATTGTATATATCCTTAGTACTTATAGTTATAAGAGCTATTCTCAGTGAAAAGATTTTCTGTAATTGAAGCGCCATTTCTGGCTACTCCTTCGTTACCCGTTGAATAATTAATGAAACCTGTTGTCTGAAAAGGTGTACCTTGATAGTGAACTGAAATAGGCTTTCCTCCTATCAACAATTCGCCGTAACAAACAGGAACAGGTAGTCCTTGCTGTGTAGTGTTTACAGGACCATTAAATAAGTATCCCTCATTTTGGCCTGGATCTGTCTCGGGCCCAGGAGCTAATAATTCTGAGATACCTGCTAAGGCTAAATTAGTGGCTAACCCAAGTACAGCACTACCCGCAAAGCTTAAACCACCACCGGCAGCGGTTGCCCATCCGGCTGCTCCAAATCCACCAGTCAATCCTACTACCGCTATTATTGCGATAGCGGTAAGTATTTTTTTAACTCCTCCCTTGCTTCCGGAAGGAACTTCTGTTATTATAATATCTTCTTTACCTAGGCCATTTAAAAGTAACTCTTCGGGAGACTCTAAAAACTCCTCCCCTCTTCTTATCTCAAAGCCTACATCTGCTTCGGCAGCATCTATTAGGTATTGTCTAAATCCTTGCCTTTGGCACTCTATCAATTTAAAAATATCTCTTATATTATTACACTTAGTACTCCACTTGTTGCCAAATCTTTCTATGCCCCCGACTAAATAAACTGTTTGCATCTAACATACCTCCTTATAAACTTTTTCCAGTCGTAAACAGAATCTCTGCAAGAGAGCCTGTTGACTGCATGATGTAAAAATACACCTTCCTCTAAATACACCCCGCAATGATTTGGAACTTCTGAGTATATACTAAAAATAATCCCATCCCCCTTCCTAGGGGAACTAACCTCTACGAACCCAAAATCTGTAAATAAATCATCAAAATAATTTAAGCCTTTTTCCCACCAGTTATCCTCAAATAGTATTGTTGGAAGCATTAAATCAAATTCTTGTCTGTAGTAATCCCTAACTAGAGAGTAACAATCACTCTCACCAAAAACATAGTCTCTTCCTAGCAAAGGTTTAGATACATGTTCTGGAGTATAAAAAGTTTTTGTTCCTTCTGGTATAGAGAATATTAAATAGGGTATCCCTAAAAAATTACTAGTTTTCTTGTCTTTTTCACTAGGATCACTACTTTGATCAGGATGACTATGTACAATAGCGTAGATATCTCCAGATAAGTTTGCTTTTATTATTTCTTCTGCAGGGATTACAAAAGAATCCTCGGGACTATCAGAAATATTTTCACAAGGTTTCCAATGTATTTTACCCTTTTTATTTACAAGAAGGCCGCAACCTTCTCTTGGATATTCTTCTACAAAATGTTTTAATATGTTATTATCTTCGTTGCTGTACACCGGGGTATCCTCCGAAGGGAAGCGGGCGACCCTTATTTGACATTTGAAACCTTTTCTTGCAGGAATTAAGACTCTTTCCACAAATATCAGCATTCTCCATAAAAGTTGGGTCCCCTAGTTGGATGGTTCCTGCAACTATATTTTGACTATCAAAACTTAGATTTTTTACTTGATATGGCACATCTATAACACCTGTGTCGCTAAAATAGTCGTTATACCTCTTATCTACGTACCCATCTAGAGTAACAGCAGTTATTACTGCTTGTGTATTTACTAGCCTAACGTGTTCCCAAGAGGTGGACCCCGAAGTAGGAGAATCAGAAGTAGCCTTTACACAACAAAAAAAGTCTTTTACTGCCGCAGGACTAAGAGTCCCATCTTCGTTTTTTCGAGTAGTAGTAGAATCGATATATACTCTATCAAATTTACTATAGCTTCCTGCCACGTACAAAATAAAGTCGTCTTCATCGAGAGGCACTAGGTACTCGTCATCCTTATTTACGTATACTCCACCACCAAGACTTAGATTAAATAGGTCTGTCCCACCTCCCTTCGCACTTTCTTGTACGCTATAAGGGCACCCTCCTACTCTGTTTTGAATGAGAACTTCTTTAGCAGCTCCTTTATATTTCCAGCTACACGCCCCTCCAATAATTGATCTAGAAGGTAGCTTCACACCCGCTAAGTCAAAAGGTGCGCTGAGTTCAAAAGTTACTGTTACAGGATTCTTCTCTTTAATAGTATCAATGATAAAAGTAGTTTTTGGAAACTCTACTGGGTTGGTATAAGTAACAGAGTCTAAATATTTTTCTAAGGTAGTTCTTCTAGTTATTCTTCTTCCTATTAGATCTTCGAAAGTCAATCCACCTAGCTGTTCTGAAAAAACACTTTCAATATTTGCAACTATTAATTCGGGTCTTGAATATACTCCATCACTACTAATATCGAATCCTGTAGCCGTTAAGGGTAAAGCGACATAAGTTCTAAGAACACTTCCTTCGTCTGGAAAAGTCACTTCTGCTAAATCACCCCCTACGCCTGCATAGAAATAGGCATAAGATCCAGGAGAGTACTCTAGATCATAAAGATATATTAGCCCAAATCCCGGCTCTTGTAGTTGTGTTGTTTTTATAATATCAGTCATGGGTAAACCCTTTTAAATGTTGCTGAGCAGGAATAAATATCGAAATCTACGTATGATTGTATAAAGCTTTCACAAACAACGTTTACTGTTTCTTCCGGAGGGCTTATTGACCCATTCGGAATCACTAAAGGGAAAGATATATGCCCTTTCTTAGAGGATAGAAAAGAAATAATATCGTCTATATCAGCCTTTGCTCTGTTTGTAAAAGCTATATTCCAGGTCTCTTTTTCATGGTTAATATCTCCCTGAGTTCCTCTCTGAGAAAAGTTATTAACTTTATAGTCAATTTTATCCGTATCAACTTTGGTAGAGAAAAGTCTGTCTGGTACCCTGTTGGTTACTCCGTCATTAAACCCTAAAGCCATAATTATTCCTTATACTGTTGAGAAGTTGCCTAATGTTACATTGCTAGGGTGCTCTCCACTAGTCCAATTAAGATTTGTTTTTTGGTCTGCATTTAGAGAGAAATTCGCAGCATTGCCAGCACTAACTACTAGGTCAACATTCCAACCACTAATATTTTGATTAAATGCATCTGCTTCTTCAAACATTCTCTCAAGACGGCTACAGGATGACATGTCCCAACCACTAATATCTTGGTTAAAGGCCGAAGCACCTTCAAACATATTATAAGCTTCTGTAACTGCGCCCATATCCCAACCTGTTGGAATGGTTCCATTGAAAGTTGTGCATCCTTTGAATACATTCGGCGTTCTGGCCATATTAGTAGTAATCCATGTTCCTGTAAAGTTACAGTTCATGGCCGCGCAGTCTGTAAACAAGCCAAGGGCTCCGAATGTCGAAATACTAGCAGTCATATCACAGTTATTATTTACACCAGCGGATGACCCATTATTCCAGGAGGAGCACCCGGAAAACATACCGGTAAAGCTAGTTTCACCAATAGTGGCCATATCCCACCCATTAATAGAAAAGTTTAAATTTGAGCAGTTTTGGAACATGTTAGCATATCCTGCAAATGAGACTGCTTCGTAGATGCCCTGCCCTGGAGTAGTTCCCCAAGAACTAATGTCTTCAGTTAAATTAGTATTCGCGAACATATTTGACATGTTGATACCACCGCTATTATTACTAAAGGCCCAGCTGGATAGGCCGGACCCTGTAAAAATACTACAGTTGCTAAACATATTTTGCATATTCGAGACTTTGTTACCTGTAAAAGTCCAGCTCAAGGGTTGATTTCCGTTATTGAATAGGGAATTACCCGAGAACATGGAATTAAGCCCAGTAACATTAGTCATATCCCAACCGCTAATATCATAGTTCATGTTACTACAATTTTGGAACATCTGAGTACAGGAGAACCCACTACCAGTTTGAGTACTAGTGTCTATAGTTAGTTTGGGGTTTGTGAGAAGAGTGTTGCTCCTGAACATATTATCAGCTCCAGAAGTATTCGTAGGAGCGCTCCAAGCATTCTCAAAAGAGACCAAAGAACTCTGCCCATCAAACGCGCTTACTAAGCTTCCTGCCGAGTTGGTTTCGCCTACACCCCACTGTGATAGATTAATAGTACCGCTCACAGTAGAAAAAGTAGAGTCACCACCAAAATTCGTGTTCATAAAGTTAAGAAGAGTAGTAGGCTTAAAGTCAGTAGCAAAACCTACCGTAGTAATTTTCTCTCTATCGTCTGAAAAGAGTACAGCTCCAGCGCCTGTAATATCTATGTTATAAGTACCTGATACAGAATAAGTGTGAGTGATATCGCCTGTAGGAGTATCTGAATTTCCATCGCCCCAGTCTATAGTGATCGGATCACTAAGTGTAGGATCAGCGGAACTTACTTGTACACGGAAATTGCTTGCGCCACTAGTACCTGCAACAGTAGTATCAACGGTTATACCTAGTCCTACAAAAGGAGATACTCCCCAGTTTGGTTTATTTACATTTTGTAGAGGGGCTCCCGTAGAAAAATCTAATGGTTCGGATGGAATGTTTTCTACATTCCATCCGGTAATGTTTTGATCAAAAACGATAGCATCTTGAAACATACTAACCATGTTTGTGGCTGCAGCCGTGTTCCAAGTAGATAACGCTTGATTGAATGAATACGCCCCTTTAAACATAGAGCTATAATCACTAATATTTGCAGTAGACAGGCTACTAATACTAGGATCATTAAACGAGGAGGCACCTTCTAAAAAGCTTTGTAAACTAGTTTCTGCTGCAGGCAAAGTAGTAAATAATGCCGAGTTAAAGTTCTTAGCGTTTTTAAACATAGAAGTTAGGCTATTTGCAGACTGGATATTGTTAGTCCAAGTCGCAACACTGAAGTTCATAGAACAATTTTCAAATAGACTTAAAAACTGTGATGCGCTCGAAGTGTTCCAACTAGAAAGATCTGCTGAGAAAGAAGTACAATCTTTAAACATATTAGTAATACTTACTACTGTAGACATGTCCCATTCTTCTATTCCTATGCCTGTAAAAGAACTACAGCCCTCAAACATACTAAAAGTTTGAGTAACCCCATTTAAGTTCCATTTATTGTTTACATATCTAAGAGAGCTGCACCCCTTAAACATATCCGGCATCTGACTGGCTCCTGACCAATCTACATTACCGTAAGAATTCACATACTCCAGTCGAGTATACCCTTTAAACATGGAATAGGAACTTTCAGGAGTATATGCCGACCCCCAATTCTCTACAGAAATGACTTTGTCGTCTCCATCTTGCAAAATGCTTTGGTTTGCTCGAATGGCTCCAGTACCAGTGATTTTTACTGTGTATACTCCAGGAATAGAATAAATATGTGTCGCGTATGAACTGCTAGAAGGGGTACTGCTTGTTCCGTCACCCCAATCTACATTTATAGGGTCTCCGCCGTTACTGCCACTAACGTAAAATCTCCACGACCCCTCTCCAGTTTGATCAGAAATAAAAGTATTAACTCTAAGTACTAAAGCTTCTTCTGGTGGATTTATTCTATGTACTGAGACAGCTCCTGTTGTATTTGGAAAGGCTGCTGTATAGTCATATGAGGGATACGCCCATATTACGTGAGTAGAGTTTATAGCAGAAAAAAGTCCATTAGTTGTGCTTTGAGCAGTATCTGAATAGCTTCCAACTATTTTATTTGTAAATACGTCATAAAGTCTTGCATTTGCATCACCGCCAAATGATGCAGACTGTTTAGTGGGGAAATATCTTCCAAGAAGAGGTGGATCATTCTCTGGTCGATGGTCATTGGCGGCCTGATTCACACTTTGTATGTTTCGACTCTCTACATAAGGTCGTAAGTCCCTCCAAGTTCCTGAGTCAGATGTCCATACTATACCCTTATCGTCCCCAAGATTTAGGCCTTCAGGATTAAATATCAAATAATTTTTATATACTTGTATTTTAGAAGAATTACCTAAATTATCTAAGTTTGTATAATCAGCCCAAGGAGAGTCATACTCTCCTATTCTCCATATAGTTAGCTGCTCTCCTTGCTCTCCTCTGAAAGCAAAAAGATATCTATCGTTAGCAGTTATAGAATAAATAAAGCTATTACCAAAAGAAGCTGTATTTAAGTCCCAGTCTATAGTAGAAATTAAAACACCATTATAGTCTCTCTCGAATATTCTTTTTGGGGTAGCTAATTTTTCGCTTAAATGCCAAAATCTGTTATTGCCTAAAGCTACTCCACCAGAAAATTGAGAGATTCCATCATTAATTGGAGAAGTTCCTGCTTGATTATCATCTATTTGATAGATATTGGTTAAAGTAGCTAAATTATAAATATCTAATCTTCTTACAGTACTCGCGGTAGGTATAAAATTACACTCTACAACAGCGAATAAATCTCCTTTAATATCCATCCATTGAGTAGTTTGGCCGCTTCCTTGAAAAGATCCTACAAAAGAAAAGGGGCTTGTGCTAGTATCATATACTAAATAGATTGCAGTATTTAACTGATTTGATCTAGTTACATACCAGTTATCGTTTGCTATTGCTTGACTACCAAATGAGGTGTTAGTAACACTTTGTCCAGGAGAGCCTGGAATTGTTAAGTAGTACTGAGAAGTCGAAGTAAAATCAACCTCCTCGTCAGTTGTTTTATATGCTTGAACCGCACCAACATCTGTAACAGTAATAGCCGGAGAAGAAAAAGTAGAGTCTGCTCCGGGATGCCCTGCGAATAAGAAAGGCGGTCGATATGCTAAAGTTTGATAAAATTGGTCGGATGAAGTAGGTACGGGTAGTTTATTTTCAAAAAGATTAACAAACTGAGAAGCGGCTAAATCATACTCTACGCAAGCTCCTTCGTATCCATTATAAAACGAAATAAATAATTTATTTCCATTAAGTTCCAGAGTTTGTCCGAAAAATCTATTAGTGTTTGGAGAAAATCCTGCTGGAATAGTAATGGTATCTATTAAAGTTACCGGAGAGGCGGTAATGTCATAAATATAAACACTTCCTACATCTGCTACAGCCCCATCAGTTTTTGCAAAAACAGCTAGCTTATTCAAATATAGTGCGACGGACTCCCCAAAATTAGCGGGCTGAACTACAGGACCATCTATAGTATGTAACAAGTCTCCTGATATACTATATACATATACCTTACCTTGGTTTGTTTGAGCTGAAACGGTTGCATTCGGGGCTCCGATAGCTATAGTAGTATTATATATTGCTACTGAGGAGCCAAATCCGTCATTCTGAGAAGGTCCAGTAATAGAAGAAATCTCAGAAGGAGCTGTATCATCTGGGAGAGAGTAAATGTACGCCTTACCAGCAACAGTTGATCCTGTTTCAAAAGTAACAACAAGTCTTTCGCTATAATCAGAGTAAGCTGAAGCGGTTCCAAAGTTGTAGGCGGAAGATTCTGGTGCGAAAGTGTAGAAAGTTATAGGGCTAGACTGTAAATCATAAATATACAGAGCCCCTACATTGGAAGACTTTCCGGGAGCTGTTACAGCTAACTTATTTGCCTTTCTAGAAAAATGTAGGGTGTTACCAAAAATATCAGCAGAAAGTCCTGTAGGGTTTTTGAGAGTAACATCAGTGTATATTTTATCTGGAGAAGATGCCACTAAAGGTGATACTGTGTTATAGTAAGTATATAATGATACCGCTCCAAACGCCCCTGGAGGACTCAGAGTTGCTCCAGGGGCGCTTATAGCTAATCTACCGGATTTAAAATCTATGCCCTTTCCAAAACTTGCGGAGGAAGTACCAAAAGGAGTATCAATATTCACATAGTCTGTAGAAGAAATAGTGTGGTATTGGCCAGGAGGAACTGCAGCACTTGTAGAAGTATCGCTAATATTTAAAAATAATACATTTAGCGGAGTACCCGTCTCGCTTCCTAGTCTTATATATAATCTTTTAGTTTGTGTTCCTTCTGTAAGAAGATCGGCTTTCGTAGTAATTGAGAAAGTTGCTAAAGCTTCTGTTAATGTACCAACAGTTACTACCGAACCGCTAATAGAATTAAACTCTAGAGTTGAAGAATCTTCTATTGTCCAGTATAATGTTGTACCTGCTGCTACTTGTTCTGTTTGTATACCAATTAAATAAGAAGAATTACTTTCATCAATATTTAAAGTTGTTAATCCAATGTTAGGGGATACTGTAACATCTGTAAATTGATACTTTACCAATCCTTGAGAGGTATCGTCTACATAAAGAGTAATAGTATCGATAATCGTACCAGACGTACTAGTTTCTCTTAAATTAAGGGTATAGCTTTCCTGACTCTCAGTAGTAGAATCAGCTAAAGTTTGGATATCAAAAGTCCCTGTGCCTATGCCATCGACTATAGTGACAGGGAAATTGCCAACAACCGCCAGAAAATCGGCAGTAGTAGCTGACTCTAAAGTCCAATATAAAGTAGTGTCTGTTCTATACTGAGTTTTTACCTTTATTGTTTCCGTACTTCCTTCAGTCATAAATGTTTCAAGAATAGGAGTATCTTCAGAGTCTAGTAATTCTGCTGTAGGAATTACTACGGTTAAGTCGATAGCCGAAATCAAATTCGAAATGTCGCCTACAAGATCCTGTGTGGCTCTTATTCTAAATGAAGTATCCTGAAATATTAATCCAGAGTTTGCCGTTATAGTTTGTTGAGCAGTATTATAGACCGGAAATCTATTAGAGGGATCGCTGCCAGCGTATGATACAGTTGCTTCGTCATCTACAAACAAAGAAGCATTTTGTGGAGATATAAACCAAGTTATATTTCCCGTAGCTATATTTCTTTTTTCTATATAAAAATTAAAAGAATCTCCCTCAGGTATAGTAATAGAATCGTATACTTGTCTAGTACTATTATTTGTGGAGACAAAAAGAGCGTCTTCAGGTCCAATAGAGTCGTCCGGAATCTCTAAAGTTATAACATCTATTATGCTTCCTGTAACGCTTCCTGTACGAAGATATAAGTTATAGAATAGGCTCTGTCCTGGAAAAGCGGTTTCGGTAATTCCATCAGGAAGACTAGTCACAGTAAAAGTCCCGCTAGAAGCTGTTGTTGTTCCTGATAGAGTTACATTTCCTGTTAAAGTTGAGAAATTGGATAAGGTGGGAGTGAGCAAAGATATGATAGGTGCAGATATAGTTGTATCTTTCAAGTTCGCGTTACTAGAAGTAAGAACCTTGTTACCAGAAACAGCTAGTACCCCTGCGCCCTGACCCGAGGCATTGGCGATATCAATGCTACCGTCAGACGTATCTGAGAGTAGATACCCGCTAAAAGCATCAAAAGGATATGCCGTACCACCAACATCTGTTTTAACAGTCACCCATAAGATACCTCCAGAAACTTGAAGTAGCGGATAATAGGTGCTGCCGGTGTCTCCCGATAGGCCTTGGAAGTAGCTAGGATAAAAAACTTTATTTGAGGCTGTTATACCTTGAGGACCTCTGCTCCATAACCTATAACTAGTCCCCCAATTATTTTGGGTTCGAATACAATGAATTAAAGGAGTTCTATATAAACCAGGTGAAGCAGCATCCTGTTCAGCGCTTGCCGTGACATAAATATAGTCGCCGTCCAGTAGAAAGTAAAGCCCAAAATCGTCTCTATTACTGGAACTAGACGGAGCTACGGGACTCCCCTGAGATCCTGGCCCGTATAAATTAATACCGTCTAAAGTGCTTATATAGTCGAAGCTTCCAGAAGAAATATTAAATATACATACATCCTGATAAAGACTGCTAGTATCTGGCTCAAATCGTGTACCTATAGCGGCGTAATCTCCACTAATACTTACTCGATGCCCAAATACTGTGTCTGTAACGTTGGATCTTCCTATCTGAGTGAAATCGACAACATCCGTATCTGCTACAGTATCTACTATTGCATTTGTTTGGGTATCCCAAAGCTTGCAAGTTCTATCTAAAAGAGGTATAATAGCGTACCTATCGCCCTCCCAGTATACGCGTTCAGGCTTATCTGGTAGTGAATATGATACAGTCACTGCGTCTGTCCACAAGCCATTAGCAGTAGTAATTTTCCAGAGTTTGGAAACTATTCCTATAGTTACTAGAAGAGTATTTCCTGAAAATTGAATACTTTGAATACCCTGTCCTGCGCTAGGAAACGGCGAAGATTCAGACGCGGGCGACTCGCTAAATACGGTTCCTACAAGAGTAGGTGAAGCCTCTGGAGCAGGAGTATGATCTATACAATATATTTCATACTTCTGATTCGATTGATTAAATGCTCCATAGAAATAGTACGTATCGCCCAACTGACTCCCAGGATATTCGGCACTCCAAGTCGTTCCTGAAAGAGTTTCTAGATCGAAATCAACTGTGTCGGGGTTGCTGGCTCTACTGTAATATATTGCGTTCCCTGGCTCTAAACTCCAATAAAGATCTACAGATGAAGGGTCTATTCCTGCAGCTTCTACATTAACTACGGCGGTACTATTTTCGGTTCCAAATACTACAGCAGAAATATCGTTTCCTGCCCCATCTGTAAATCTGCCCGAGCCTGTATTAATAGTGACTGTGTCCCTTACAGGGCTTATTGATGCATTCTCACTAATATCTAAAGTATACGTTGTAGAAGTATTATCGTCTATTGACAGTACACTAAAACTTCCTGTTTTTCTAGCAGGAGATCCTGCTTCAGGAGTTAAGGGTACAGTACCTTGATCAGCCGAGAACTTTCCGAAACCTGAATTGATTCTCCAATAAGCATTAGAGCTAACCACATTTGTAGAGTCTACAGTTAACGAGCTGCTCTGATTAGTTACAAGAGTTACTGACTCTTGGGCAATGTCTATCGACGCTGGGGGCGTAGAAGTATCATTTACCTGAACATTTAAAGTGTCTAGTATAGGCCCACCAACAGAACCGCTTCTCAGTCTTAGTGTAAAGTTTTCCGTTCCTTCAAGAGTTAGGTCGTTTAATGTTGCTATACTAAATAAGCCAGAATTTAATGTAGAGGTTCCAGAAGTAGCAACAGTACCAGAAACAGATAAAAAATCAGCTGTACTTGCTGACGCTAATTCCCAATAATACGTGGCTGGAGGAGTATTAGTGCCTTCAACATATACGGTCGCTATAGATCCTTCGTTCATAACTATTGAAGTGACGGGGCTAAAGGAAGAGTTAGTAAATTGGACTAAAGAACCAGTAAAAGTTCCTTTCCATTTTATCTCTAATTCTTTTACAACAGGCCCGTTGCTAGAACCCGTACGAAGCTGAAGTTGGTAGTAGAGGGCTTCTTCTGCTCCCACTCCAGCGGTGATCGATCCAGTTGTGACTCCAGAAGAAACAGTATTAGAAGCTGTAGTTACTCCTATTCTAAGACCCTGACTCGGTTGGGGATTATTTAGCACAAAAAATAAATTTGTTCCGTCGGGAACATTTTTAGTAGAAACTGGTAGAGTAAGACTGTCTCCTTCGAAGATTTCTATCTGTTGTACTTCAGACCCAAAGCCATCTGTAAATAAATATTCTAAATTTTGTTGTTCGTAAACTCGTAGAAACTCACAAGTTAAACTATAAATTTCTTCGTTAAAGTATTGTACTGAGTAAGGCTCAGCAACTACTAAAATATCTAGTTCTCCGCCTACTTCATTGTCGTTAGGAAGAGTAAAAGTAAAGGCCTCGACTCTCTTCTTTTGGTCTAAAAAGTTAATAATTGCTTGAATTTCTTCCGCAGATCTATTAGTAAAAGCTACAGAATACCGCTCCTCTAGATTATTTAATCCGAAAGCAAATCGTTGCTCGTAACCATCTGCAAAAGTGGTCCCTTTAGTAATAGGCTTTACTGTTTTTGTTACTCCATTATCAGGAGTTCTTTGATTCCCATTACTATCTATAAATCCAATAGTCATTACGCTGCACCATAGGGGCTAAGTATTCCACCCGGCCTTTTTTGTCTTTGTAGTTCTGCTTGTACTGCGGAGGAAATAGCTCTTCCGAGATTTCCGCCCTGTTGATCGTTTGACACTACACTGTCCTTTGATTGTCCGTCTGAGGACATATTTACATTTACAGAAACATTACTAGTTTGTTGTGACCCTGCTCCAACGACAGGAATTGATTTCCCATCTGGTAGTGGAACTACTGCTTCGTTCATTCTGCCTTCTCCTATTAAGCCTACTGTTGGCTTGTTAATAATACCACCATTTGCGTAGGCTTTCATACCTCCAGACATAATACCTCCAGAAGCAAAACCAAATATTCCTCCAAAAAGACTTGCCATACCACCGCCGCCACCGCCAAATAAACCCCCTAGAAGATCGGGCAGACCTTTGAAAAGACCTCCTAAACCAGAAGTAAGATTTCCGAAAAGATTACCCATTTTTCCTAAGAACCCGCCTTCAGCATTTTTATCAAATATTGCGCCAAAGTCGCTAACAAAGGTACCAAATATTCCTTTAGTAGGACCAGCAGCGTCTGGAGGAAGGATAGTAGTGCCTATATTTTCTGCCCCTGGAAGACCTAGAGACTTAGGGGTAGCTCCTTGGCTCAATGGGCCGTCTTTTTGTTCTTCCACTGCTTTAAGACAAGACAAGGTAGCAGTTTCTATTTCAGTAATAGCTGCTGTAGCCAAAGGAGGAAAGTCATTAACCAAGGGGCCAAATACTTCATCCCCTTTCATTAAGGGAGTACTGCCTCCCGCTGATGGCCCAAATACTTCATTCCCTCTCATTAAGGGAGTTCGTACAGTTCCACCATCAGAATCTATCATATCGGCTAGAGTACCTCTCGTCGGGGTTACAGGAACTGATGTATCAGTAAAAACAGGAGGACCATTAGGAAAATCAATAATGCCTCCAGTACTAGCCGGTGGAGTAACTGGTGGAGTAACTGGTGGAACTACGGGCGCAGCGACTTTAGCTTGAGCTGCGGTTGTTGGTTGAGGTATACAAACATCTTCGAATGCTTTCCTAATCTTCATACTAACTACTTCAGCGCCGGCTTCGTGTGCTCTAAATAACTTTGTCGCAGGATCTTGGAATAAGCCTATAGCTCCTAAGAGTTTTTCTGACATACTTTTTGCTAAGGTATCCGCTATACTTTCAAAAACCGACTTAGCAATTTTAGCTACAGCATCTTTTAAACTAGACTCATCGCCTTTTAAGAGATCAGCTATATTAGTAGTTAAAGAACTTTCTAAGCTATTCTTTATAGCTAGGTCGAGCTGTTTAATTAAACTCTCTTGATCCGATAGAACATCTCTTTGTGCCTTTAAAGTAAGTAGCTGATTTTCAAGTATTGCTTGCTTATCCGCATCTACTTTAATGCCGGACGATTTTGCTACCTGTAATTGGGTCTCTATATCCACCATCTTAATGGTAAGATTAGTTATATCCTTTGTTCGTTTAAGTCTTGCTTTTTCATAATTAGAAGCACCTCTAAGGCCTTTCTGATAGTTCTTTTCCGCTATACCTTTTTGTTTTGCCGCTGTAACTTCTAAAGATCTCAAGCGTGATATTAGAGCAATCTGAGCATTTAGGGCATCTATTTGTCTGTCTACTTTCGTTTGGTCTAGATTTGAAGAATTAAGTACGGCTTTCAACTCTTTCTCTATAACTAATCTTTTGCGGAGAGTCTCTTCAAGCTGTCTACTTTTAGTATCGTATTGCAGTATACTTAGTATAGCCTTGTCATAAGCTCTATTATCGTCTATTCTAGCTTGAGTTAGGCCCCCGAGGATAGTTGATTGCTCCGCCATTGCTATAGCTAATTCATTGTATTTCTCTAGTTGTTTATCATTCAGTTTCGTACCGAGTGCTAGTATGTTGTTTAATTCTATGAACGCCTGGGCATCCTTTGTCTGATCGAGTCCAAGCTCTTTTAGCGCACTAGTTAGAAGTTTACCGCTACGGGCTAAGTCTAGCAGCGCCGTCTCTGCTGCTTCAATCGCCTTTGCGGTTGTACCTGCCTTACCTGTAAAATCAAGTATACTATCAAGCAAAGGTAACATGATCGAAAAATAACCACCCTTACCATCAAATGAGTTCTGATAAGCCTCAGACGTCTTAGTAGCTTCTTCCATAGACTTGCTGAGTGCACTCACGTTTTGAGTTACAGAACTGATTAATACGCCGACGGTTTTGAATGTGTCTGCCCCGACACCAGATTTTTCAATAAGTACTTTTTGAACCTCTACTAATTTACTATACTCTGTGACCAGCTTACCTTGACGCTTAGCCATTTCATCAAACGCCTCTACTTGATCTGTTATTTCTTTTGTAGCTTCTTTTCCGAAAAGAGCCTTAAAAGGAATCAGCAAAAGTTCAGCTGCTATTGCTACCAATCCAATTCCTGACACTATAGATAGTAGTCTACCCGCCCACTTTGCGAAAAAGCCTGCTACTTCTATAGCCGCAACTTTTATAGCTAGAAGCCCTGAAATAGCTTTTTGTGACATTATTTGAAAGGAAAGCCCGATAGATCGTGCACTTTGAACTAAGGATACAGTTATAGACTGAGCAGTAGTTTGGGCATTAGTCAGCATCATTTTAAGATTTGTTTTTAATATAACTCTTTCTTGTTTAGTCAATTTCTCGAAGGTTTTTGTTTTCTTCTCCAAGGAAGTTATAATGCTTTTAATTTGTCTTTGGTTTAGCTTTTCACCATCTTGTAGCGCTTTAAGGCTAGTCCTTGCCCGGCCTTTCTCGAGTTTGGATGCTATTCCTTGTGCGTTACCCTCAGGGCTTCCAGGCTGAATTGAAGCTTTCTTTGCAGTCAGCTTATCGATCTTTTGTTGAGCTTCCGTCATATCTGCAACTACGGCTGCGGTAGCTTCTGAAGTAACCGCTCTCCAGTTTTCTAAGCTAGGTATAATTGATTTAATAATAGGTACTGCGAAAAGAAACATAACGGCTATCAAAGCCTCTACATTGTTAGTAAAGAATTTGGCTACTGGAGAGGCGATTACTTCTACAAAACTTTTTATAACTTTTAGGGCATCATCAAACGAAACAGCTAATTCAGTAAAGGAGTTGTTCTCAGGAGACATAATATCGTTAATTCTAGAAAACTTGTCCTCTAACTGTGAACTAACTTCTACAAATACGGCTTGTTTTTGTTCTGCTAAAGTGAGGGCATCTCCTACCTTACCTAAAGATATTGCGAATTTTTCTTTTGCTTCAGTTAAGCGAAGTGTAATACCTAATTCATCTAGAAGTTCGGGTTCTGCTTTTGTAACACCCCTAACTAATCGATTAAAGGAATCAGTCACATCTCTACCCAGAATTTGAGAGACGTTTTTTGCGCCTTTAGCAAGGGTTTCAAGCTGCATACCAGATAGTCCAGAAGCGACACCAATAGCGGCAGCCTGGGCAGCATCCTTGAACTCTAGTAGTCCACCGGCTGCTTTTCTAATATCTGAGGTTAAGACTCCAAGTGCCACACCAGTTACAGATGCGTAGGCTACTTGACCTTCTTGAAGAACTCTCAAGTCTCCTGCGTCTTTTAAGAAACCGAATAAGGCGGTAACGGCAAATATGTTGGCTGCTAGAGTTGCGTAGGCAGGTACAAGACCCCCTGTGATGCCCTGAGCCATTTTAGAGAAGCCTTTACCTGTAGATAGACTAGTCTGTCCGACACCCTTCATCTGCCTTTCAGTGTTTTTTGCTGAGTTACCTGCTTTTTCCAGGCCTCTTCCCAACTGTTTAGCAGACTTTTCAGTCAATCGCATAGTGCCATCGTCACTAACGATTACGGAGACTTTTACTTGTTTATCAGCCATTATCCCTTCACATTATGGACGTATTGTTTTCCGCCCGCTGTAGCTTTTCTCTCATCAGCTTTTCGTTTGTTCTCTACTTTTTGATTGACTTTTTTGGTATAGTAGCCTTCCATCTTTGAAACGAATAGTACTACTAATCTTTTGTCTTCTACATTAAAAAGATCTAGAAAGAAATTTGCGGAAGACCAGTCTTTGCCAAAATAACCCCCCGACATAGAATCCCATCTGTCGGGTAAATAACCAAAAATTGTAAAGGCTAACT
>Ga0307488_10000593_pt1 | contig 29989 bp, 24 predicted proteins | sample SB02metaG_FD_202248 | JGI IMG/M metagenome (GOLD analysis project Ga0307488, IMG submission 202248) | Sea-ice brine microbial communities from Beaufort Sea near Barrow, Alaska, United States - SB 0.2 | ecosystem: Environmental > Aquatic > Marine > Coastal | place: USA: Alaska | collected...
TTCTGTTTTTAGTGCCAAGCCAGTATATATTCCAGCCTTGAGACGCTAGTGTTTGCGCAACGGCTAAACCAGGAAATATATGTCCACCTGTGCCTCCTGCCATTACTAGCAAAGTTCTGTTGTGACTAGATGAGTTATTTAATACGATTTTAGCGGTGGTTTTATTCATTTTCCAACACCTCTTTGCTTAACCCATCTGTTTGTTCTACTGTCTTTTTTATTGATTTTCTACGCACTTTTGTACCTGTCGCTTGAATGCTTTGTAAGCGCAATTCATGATCAATTCGAATCAATATGACGACTGCAAGCGTCATGATAATCATTGAACTGCCTCCATAGCTAATTAATGGCATAGTTAAACCTTTAGTTGGTAACATGCCAGCACTTGCTCCAACGTTAACAGCTGCTTGAAAGCAAAACCAAATAGCGATGGCATAGGCAAAAAATCCTTCAAAATTTTTCTCTTTGACTAATGCACGTTTGCCTAGCATTAAGGCTTTATAAACTAAAATAAAACTGATGAGTAAAACAGCGGCAATACCAATAAAACCGAATTCTTCAGCTAACACTGCCATAACAAAATCGGTATGTGCTTCGGGTAAATATTCCAATTTTTGTATGCTATTACCTAAACCTTGACCAAACACTTCACCGCGGCCATAAGCCATTAAAGATTGAGTTAACTGATAACCACTGCCAAAGGGGTCTTGCCATGGGTCTAAGAAACTGGTGATTCGGCGTAAACGGTAAGGCTCAAAGACGGCCAATAAAGAGAGTGCAATCACACCAACGCCTGCAATACCAATAAACTGCCACAGTTTAGCGCCCGCTAAAAAAAGTAAGCCAAAAGTTGTAACAAACATGACAATAATTGTACCTAAATCAGGTTGGGCCAATAATAGTAATGCCAATAAGAAAAACACAACTAAAGGTTTAATAAAACCTTTAAGATTTTCTCTCACCTCATCCCTACGCCTAACTAAATAAGCGGACAAATAACAGAAAAAAAATAATTTCGCAGGTTCAGCAGCTTGAATAGTAATTGGACCGACAATTATCCAACGGGTCGAACCATTAACAGTACGACCAATAAGTAAAACAACCAATAATAAGACCATACCTAATAATAATAATTTACCACTATTTTTTTGCCACCAACTCATTGGTATTTGTAAAGAAATAGCAGCAATGCCAAAACTTAATATAATATAAATGCTATGTCGTGTAACAAAATGAAAGGGATTATTAAACAATCGTTCCGCTATTGGCATTGAAGAAGTCGCTACCATCACTAAACCTATCATATACATACTTAATGCCAGTAAAATAAGGCTCCGATCAAATGTTTCAACAGCCCTATTTTCTCTCGCAAGCCATTCAGTGAGATTGGGGATATTAGTCAAACGTAAAGTTTCAGTTAACGTTGTCATTAACTCTCCACCTTTAACTGTTGTACTGCATCAATAAAAACCTGACCACGTTCAGTAAAATTTTGAAACATATCTAAACTGGCACAAGCGGGAGATAGTAATACTGTGTCATTTACTTTAGCCAAACGATTTGCTGTTCTTACGGCTTCTTGAAGACTGTCTACTTCAATAGTACTGTCACTAAAACTGGCAATTTTATTGCCGTCTTTTCCTAAGGTGATTAACTGATTAACATGCTCGGTAATAGCCTCTTTTAACAGTGATAAATTTGCCCCTTTCCCTTCCCCACCCGCTATGAGAATTAACCGCTCCGATGGTTGTAATATTTTTGAAAAACCATTTATCGCGGCAAGTGTTGCACCAACATTGGTTGCTTTAGAGTCATTTATCCAGTTGATACCATCATCGTGATTAACGCGTTGACACCTATGTTCCAGACCAATAAAACCGGCTAAATTGTCTACCATAGCTGTTAATGACCAACCCGCAGTGTAACCTAAAGCGAGTGTAGCAAGATAATTGAGTGCATTGTGGATGCCAGCTAATGGCAACTGATTAATCGAAATTAATGGCTTATTACCAAACATCAGGATAACTTGTTTGTTAATGACCGATAGACCAAAATGGCCTTCATCAGGGCTATCACTACCAAATGAAATTACTTTTTTATTTTTTCCTTTAGCATTACTTTTAACGAAAGTCGCCTTATCATCACGATTTACAACCGCAATGTTGCATTGTTGATAAATGCTCTGTTTAATATTTTGATAGTTATTAAAAGTTAAATGACGATCTAAGTGATCATCACTGATGTTCAAAATCGTTGCAGCAATAGCATGCATACTGGTCAAGCTTTCTAATTGAAAACTTGAGAGCTCAAGCACCAAAAGATCAGGCACTAAATCATCTTCGCTGCCCGTAACTAAATGATCAAGAACTGGTAAACCAATATTGCCTCCTGACTCTACATTGTGACCGATTGCCTTGCCTAAGTAGCTAAGTAATGAGACTACCGTTGATTTACCGTTTGAGCCCGTAACCGCTAATATTGGCGTATCAGTTAATCGGCAATACAGTTCAACATCTCCCCAAATTTGACAATCAGACTTTATTGCTGTTTGAATTTCTGGCGTGGCTAAATCAATACCCGGACTCACCAGAATAATATCAGCACTTGCTATAAGTGTTTGATCCCAAGACCCTAAAGTGATCTTAGGTGAATTATGCGCTTGCATAAATTGAGCTAAGCCATTAATAGCGTTCTCTCTAGAGTCATTTATCGCAAAAGAAATATCATTAAACATTAAAAATCGTGCACAGGAGAGTCCTGTAAGCCCGATGCCTAATATTAGTATATTTTTATCTCTTAACATTAAGAGTGTCGATTGCGATAAATTATTCATTTTATTTATTAACTAGCCCTTCTTTTATTTTTTATGTAGCTTATTTATCTTAACTTCAGTGTTGCTAAACCAATCAAGACTAAAATCAATGAAATGATCCAAAATCTAACAATTACTCTCGGCTCGGGCCATCCTTTCAATTCATAATGATGATGAATTGGCGCCATACGAAATATTCGCTGACCACGCATTTTGTATGAACCTACCTGTAAAATCACCGACACAGTTTCGATAACAAAAACCCCACCCATAATAAATAGCACCAACTCTTGACGAACTAAAATAGCAATAACACCCAGGGCAGCACCTAATGCTAATGAACCAACATCACCCATAAATACTTGAGCTGGATAGGTGTTAAACCACAAAAAGCCTAAACCTGAACCGACAATGGCCGTACAGACCACAACGAGTTCACTAGCCATTGCAATATGAGGAATATTTAAATAAGAAGAAAAATTCGCATGGCCTGTCATATAAGCAAATATACCAAATGCTCCAGCAACCATTATAGTAGGCACTATAGCTAGACCATCTAAGCCGTCGGTTAAATTAACAGCGTTGCTCGTACCAACGATAACAAAATAGCTAAGGACGATATAAAAAATACCAAGTTGTGGTAGTACATCTTTAACAAATGGAATTAATAACGATGTTTCTTCTGGGCTTTGCGCAAATTGATATAAAAACAGTGCGGTTGAAAGTCCAGCGACTGTTTGCCAAAAATACTTCCAACGGGCGATTAACCCATTTGAGTCTTTTCGGATCACTTTTCTGTAATCATCAACAAAACCGATAATACCAAAACTAACAACAACAAATAAAACCACCCAAATATAGGTGTTACTCAGATCTGCCCACAATAAAACACTAACAACAATTGAAGCTAAAATTAAAATCCCGCCCATTGTTGGTGTTCCAGACTTTGATAAATGACTATCAGGTCCATCATCTCTGATGGTTTGACCTATTTGCATTTTTTGTAAATATCGAATCAGCTTGGGACCAAAATACAATGAGATAATCAGAGCTGTTAATGTGCTCACTATCGCTCTAAACGTTAAATACGAAAACACATTAAATGCTGAGTAATATTGAGTTAAAAACTCACTTAACCAAAGCAACATTAGACTTTTACTCCATTATTATTTTTATTTTTATTTTTATTTTTTAAGCTAGTCTGCTTTTTATCAATGGCTTGCCAGCCAATAATTTCTTCTACCACATGTTCCATATGTGCGCTACGAGATCCTTTGACCAAAATTGAAACAGGTTGTTTTTCATCACTTAATATTGTTTTTAGCTTAACTAATAACTGATTTCTTGAACTGAAATGTTGTCCTTTATCTTTCTCTTTATTGTTAGTATTAAAAGCATCTGAGCTACTTTGGCTTAATACACCTAGTGTTAATAAATAATCTAACTGTTGATGCTGAGCGTGTTCCCCAACTTCTTGATGATAACTTCTTGCAACAGAGCCTAACTCACCCATATCACCTAGAATCAAAATACGTTGACCGCTATAGTTTGCTAATAAATCCGTCGCTGCTTTAACTGATTCAACATTGGCATTGTAAGTATCATCAATAAGTTTAACGGTGTTATTCAACTGGTAAATATTTAATCGGCCTTTAACCGGCGTCATTTGTGCCAGGCCCAAACGAATATCCTCTAAACTTGCACCAAACTCCAACGCTATTGTTGCAGCTGCCACGGCATTACAAACGTTATGAATACCGGGTATTGTTAGGAGTATATCAATGCTACCTTTTTGGGTGTTTAAGGTGAAACTAGCGCATCCGTCTTCATTTAATTTAGCTGTTGAACTGAATATATCAGCAATGTTACCTAATGATTGTTCAGCAGGTTTTTGGCAGGAAAAACGGCGAATTTTTTTATCAACTAATCTCCATTGCCATTTATTTGCATATTGGCAGTCTTGATTATAGATAGCGACACCATTAACTGATAAACCTTCAAAAATCTCGCCTTTTGCCCGAGCAACCCCACATAAATCACCAAAGCCTTCAAGATGGGCAGCGGCAATATTATTAATGATGGCAACATCAGGTTTCACCAAATTGGTGGTGTAGGCAATTTCACCTAAATGATTTGCGCCAATTTCGATAACAGCAAAGTCATGTTTTTTTTCAAGACGCAATAAGGTTAACGGTACACCAATATCGTTATTAAAATTCCCTTTTGTCGCCAAAACATCACCAAGGCGTGATAGGATTTCAGCAACCATTTCTTTTACTGTGGTTTTACCACTACTCCCCGTTATAGCAACTGTTTTCGGTGCAACTTGTTGCTTAACATAAGCGGCAATTTTTCCTAGGGCCATTCGCGTATCTTTGACTATGATTTGAGGGATTTTTAATTGACTACTTTCATCACCATCATCAGCTGATAAATGGCCTTCACATAAATGATCGACAATGGCTGCACAGCCCCCCAAACCTTCCACCTGTTTTAGATAACGGTGGCCATCAAAGTTTGGTCCTTTCAAGGCAAGAAACACTTCGCCATTTTGAAGTGCCCTACTGTCAGTCACAATATTATTAATTATCTGTTCACCGGTATCAATTTCGGCACTAACTAATCTACCTTCAACGGCTAAAGCAAGTTCAGATAAGGATAGATTTATCATAATCTACTCACTTTTTGGAAATAACGACTTACCACAGCTCTTTCATTATAAGAGACTTTCTTATTTCCAATGAGAATGTTTTCTTCGTGTCCTTTACCCGCCAATAAAACAATGTCATCGGTTTTAGCCGCTGCAAGAGTTGAAAGTACCGCTTCTTTACGATCTAAAATCACAGTGATTTTTTCCACATATTGGCAACCGGATAAAATATCACTCACTATTATTTCGGGAGTTTCACTTCTAGGATTATCATTGGTAAGTACAACATTATCGGCCAAGCGTTCTGCAACTTCGCCCATTAATGCTCTTTTACCTTTATCTCTGTCGCCTCCACAACCAAAAACCACCCAGAGTTTTCCTTGGCAATGTTGTCGACAAGCCAGTAAGGCATTTTCTAATGCATCTGGGGTGTGGGCATAATCAACAACCGCAGTAACTTGCTCATTTTTAGTAATTGTTTCCATACGACCGATAATAGGCGTTAATAAGGCAACATTTTTTGCAATATCGTTTAATGAAACTTTTTCAGTCAGTAACACGGCAATCGCTGCTAATAAATTATCTACATTAAAATCTGCCATCAGTGGGCTGTTAATGTCAACATTCCCTAAATGTGAGCGTAATATAAAACTAACACCACTGCTGTGGTGTTTAATTTCATCTGCATAGACAAATTGTTTATATTGATTCATTTGTGAACATCGCCCATAAACAATCGTTTTTTGCTCTGTTGGCCAGTCTTTTAACCATTGCTGGCTTATGGCATCATCACCGTTGATAATTGCTAATTGTGTAGTGTCATTAGTAAATAATTTACGTTTTGCTTGAGCATAACTTTCCATGGTTTGATGGAAATCTAGGTGATCACGGCTTAAATTAGTAAATACCGCAATATTAAATAAATCATTGGTTACTCGCCTTTGCTCTAGGGCATGAGAAGAAACTTCCATCGCAAGATGGCTAATATCCTCAGCAACAAATTTAGCTAATAAGTGGCTTAATTCTGTGGCGCCTGGTGTGGTATTTTTAATTGGCATTAAATTATCTAATTTCCCCACTCCATTGGTACCAATAACGGCACAAGACCTACCACTTTTTTCAAGTAATTGAGCAATTAATTGGCTAGTACTTGTTTTACCATTCGTACCTGTAATACCAATTATCATCATTTTACTTTGTGGCTGCTTAGAGTAAGTGTTTGCTAAAGAAAACAAGTAGTGATTAAGTTGATAAAACTCAATTATTGCAATATCTTGCGATACCTTTTTACTCGTTGACCTATTCCTTGGCGCTTTACGCCACTGCACATGACCATGTTGCTGCTTATCTTGGCATTCAGCTAAAACAAGTAAAGCACCCGAGTCAATCGCTTGATCAATATATTTCCGACCATCTTGAGCACTACCAATCACCGCACAAAATATATCACCTGTATTCAAGTCGTTACTGTTGTTGACGAGTTTATGATCACTCGCCTGTGCATTGGTTAACTCATTTATATAAGCGCTGATGTCAAAATCGGTGCTTATTGCTAAATTATTGGCGATATCAAATTCAGCTAAAGCAGACAAAATTGAATAGGGTACGTGATCAGACATTATCATCCCCCTTGTTATATTTCTTATGCGTTGTCTTATCTGAAACAGCTATCACTGATTGAATTTGAGGGGCTATATTGTTAGCTGCTTTTTCTTGTTCGACCTGATTGGTAACACTTATTGCATCAGGTGCAATGTTTAATACTCTTAATGCCCCTTTCATTACCCGAGAAAATACCGGTGCTGCAACTTCACCACCATGGTACAAATCCCCTCCGGGTTCATTGATGACCACTACAACAACTAACTCAGGATTTGAAACTGGTGCAATACCTGCAAATAAACCCACATAATCATTGCCATAACCACCAGCAATAGATTTACGGCTTGTACCCGTTTTGCCACTAACACGATAACCTTCAATTTTAGCTTTAGGTGTATGCTCATTAACGGCAGTTTCTAACATTCCTAGGATTTCATTACTAAAGTCTGTCGAATAAACTCTTTGTTCTAACAGATAATCATCATCTATTTTTTTAATGATAGTTAACGGTCGCTTAACGCCACCATTTGCTAGTGTGGTGTAAAAACGCGCTAGTTGAACAGGGGTAATAGCCAGCCCATAACCAAAAGAGAGTGTTGCTAATTCGAATTTTGACCATCGCTGCCGATCATGCATCATGCCCGAACTTTCACCAATAAGTCTTGTTCCGGTGTCCTCAGCAAATCCTGCTTCAAAAAACTTGTCTAATAAAAATTCTTTAGGGACCGACAAAGCGAGTTGTGCTGTGCCCATATTAGAGGAGTACACAAGAATATCTTCGAGACTAATTTTACCGCGATTAATAAGGTCACTCACTCTTCTGCCACCTAATCGCATCCAACCTGGGTTGGTATTAATAATAGTTCCGAGGTTAGCTGAGCCAAACTCTAATGCAGTTAACACTGTTAATGGCTTCAAGGTAGAGCCAGGTTCGTAAACATCGGTTATTGCCCTATTACGAAAACGATGTATCGCTGTGTTTTGTCGATTATTGGGGTTATAAGATGGGCTATTAACTAAAGCAAGAATTTCACCCGTATGAATATTCGTGACAACAACGGAACCTGATGTTGCTTTGAATGCTTGCACAGCACCTTTTAGTTCCCGATATGCTAGCGCTTGAATCCGTTGGTCAATACTTAAAGTGAGGTTTTTCGGCTCCTGTGCTTTTTCTTCTGAAATAATCTCAATTTTTCTGCCTTTGGCATCTTTACGATATTTTTTGTTACCATCAGTACCTGTTAGTAACTGGTTATATAAACGTTCAATGCCTTCTATGCCTTTATCATCGACATCAGTAAATCCAACTACATGAGCGCTAATTTCTCCTGTTGGATAAAAACGCTTAGACTCTTTACGTAAATGAATACCAGGGATATTTAACTTACGAATATAGTTTGCCATTACTGGAGAAACTTGACGCTCTATATAAACAAAGCGTTTAGCAGGATTGCGCACAACACGGTTAGTGATTTTGTTAACATCTTGACCTAAAACATCAGCCAATGCTTGCCAATGGTCAACCATTGCAAGGGCATTATTTTTCATAATGATTTTAGGATCTGCCCACACAGTTTCTACGGGTACACTTATAGCTAATTCATGCCCGTTTCTATCAAGAATATTGCCGCGCTGCACTGTGTTAGCCAATGTACGAATTGAACGCATGTCGCCTTGTCTTTTCAACATTCCAGGTTCAACAACTTGAATATAAGCAGTGCGAGCAAGCAAAGCAGTATAAATTAAAACAATAACAGCCATCACCACGTAAAAACGCCATGCTGATGTTGTTGGCTTATTTTTGGCTAATGTTGCCTTGCCTGTTTGTTTTGCTAATTTATCGCTCATTATACTCTTTAGTTTTGCTCTTATCTTAATGTTAAGGCAGTGAAACAATCACTTCAGTTTTCACTGTTGGTCTTTTCATTTTTAATAATTTTTTTGCTTTGCTCTCAATGGCGCTATGCTCCGCTAAACTATTTTGCTCTAATAATAAGTTACGCCATTCAATATCTAACTCATCTTGCTCTGATAATAAAACCTCTAAACCGCTGGTACTCTGTCGATTTAGGTGAGTAAGATAAATCACTGAAAATGCTGAAACAACCACTAAAACCATGACACTGAAGGTTAATAAATGTCGTTGAAGGTCATACCAAATATCAATGGCTAAATTTGTTTTATCTGTTGACATAACAAACAGTCAACACTTTATCTAGGTAAACGTTGAGCTATGCGTAAAACAGAGCTTCGAGAACGAACATTAGCTTCAACTTCATTAACCGTTGGTTTTAATCTACGACCCACCAAAGCCAATTTTTTACCTTTTTGTAATTCTTCTTCCGTAATAGGTAAACCACGGGGTACTTTTTTACCTTGTGAATGCTTTTTCATAAATTGCTTCACTAGTCGGTCTTCAAGTGAGTGAAAACTAATAACCACTAAGCGTCCTTCTTCGGCTAATATAGTTAATGAAGCGTTTAATACTTTCTCTATTTGTTCAAGCTCGCTATTGATATAGATACGGATAGCTTGAAAGCTTCTTGTTGCAGGGTGTTTTTTAATTTCTCTTTGTGGCGCTGTTGTCTTAATTAATTTAGCAAGCTCACCCGTTCGTGTCAGTGGAAATTCATCTCGTGTATCTACAATAGCGTTGGCAATTCTCCAGGCATGCTTCTCTTCACCAAAGGTTCTTAGTACCCAAGTTATATCTTCAACATCAGCAACCGCTAACCAGTGCGCAGCGGTTTGGCCTCTTGAAGTGTCCATTCGCATATCTAGAGGTCCGTCCTTCATAAAACTAAAACCACGCTCAGCTTCGTCAAGTTGCGGTGACGAAACACCTAAATCAAGAAGTACACCATCAATCTTTTCTATTAATTGATGACTCTCAACAATACTTTCTAATTCAGCAAAGCCTTGATGCTCAATAGTAAAACGGACATCATCCTTAAATTTTTCAGCGGCAACAACCGCAGTAGGATCTCTATCAATAGCAATTAACCGGCCTTTTTCAGATAACTTCGACAAAATAAGTGCTGAGTGCCCGCCACGACCAAAAGTACAGTCGATGTAACAGCCATCAGGATTTATCGCCAAGCCATCAATAGCTTCGTCAAGTAATACTGAAATGTGTGCATTCTCTTTTGGTGTTTCTATTGTCATATATTTATCGTTTTATTTATTGCTATAACTGCAAATCAAGCAAGCGCTCGGGTAGTTCAACCTCACTTGGTGCAATGGTATTAATATCTTGCTGCATTTGAGCTTGCCATGCAGCTTCGCTCCAGATTTCAAATTTTCTTAATTGTCCAACTAACACTACATTTTTTTCTAAGCTGGCATATTGTCTGAGGGGGCCTGAGATCAATAATCGACCATTTTTGTCCATTTCACAATCTGAAGCGTTGCCTAATAATTTTTGTTGTGCTAAACGTTCAACTCGATTCATGCTTGATAACTCACATAATTTAAGCTCAATTTCTTCCCATTCAGCCAGCGGATAAAGTAATAAACACGGGTATTGGAGATCTATAGTACACACCATTTTCCCTTCACAATCGGCAAAAAGCTCCTCGCGATACCTTGTTGGTACCGTAATTCGATTTTTACTATCGAGTGTAATTGCGCTAGTGCCTCTAAACATAAACCCTTTTTTTATCTTTATTAAATGTCATAAGGTAAGATCCACTTTTACCCACTTTTTACCACTTTAATATAGTTTAGTAAGTAATGCAAAGGGTTGTCAAGCAAAGAGGTATTAATTTGATCACGCTGGAATACAATAAAACTAAGGGCTTTAGTGAAGTTTATGAAATTGTGGAACTTTGTGGTTATTAGTGGCAAATAATGCAATAAAAAACGTCATTGTGACTATTTTTATTCTATAAAAGGTGCTGGTTTTAGTGTCAGAAGTGGATGCCCAGAACGGTGAAACTGTTTGCAGATGCTCATTTTACTTTAAAACAAAAGGCTTAACACGATCTTTTAACTTCTAATTGTCACTATTACAGACTACGCATGTTGTTTATTCGAAGCAATAAACAAGCATCCTGACTTATCACTGGCTAACCTCAATAAAATACCAGAAAAATGGATTGTTGATTGTAAGAAAATCGGCATTATTTGACTGCGCGTTCTTTCCGTTTTAATAGATGGACAGTACCGACAATAAATACAACACGAAGAACTAAAAACCAGCAAAAAATATGGCGTAAAGAAGCAAGAGGACTGAGTTGATAACCATACACCAGCCATATTCCAATTATTGAAACTGTAGCCATAAGTAAAATTATCCGCTTAAATCCCTGCCATACACGTAATGTGGCTTTTTCGGTTTTATAATGATGCCATCAAGTGATTCCACCTACCGTCATACCAAAACATTGAATGGCCAAACTGGTGGTAATCGATTGGCTCTCCGTAAGTTAAGTTGGTTGAACATAGGAATAAAGTAACACCAGCGCTGGCTCCTGTGGTGTTAGCAAAGAGAGTCCCTAGAATGTCAACAAGAGTGAACAATACATATCAGCCATCTCATTCATCGACATCGGGGCAATAAACATTAGTCCCTCCCCAGAAAGTAAAGAAGGTAACAATAAAAAACTGTCTGAAATTTATACTCACTAGATACTGTTTTTTTTTAACAACGCTTTGGTGTTGATAAATTCCTTGGCAGAATCAGATAGACATCGGTTTGATAAATAGTTTTTACCTGCTTCGTGATAAAGTAACCAACCTTGGGCTGTTTGTGAAATCCTAGTGATCTCTGTCCATAAAATTTCACTTTTAACATAAAAAGATTTACTGCTGACACTTTTCTCATCTATTGTTAGTGTCACGTCTGCATTAGCCGCTTTACTTATTAATTGTCTGGCTAACCACCAAGACTTTCGAAAACGTATACTTAACGCTTCGATTGCACCTAGCGCAACGATAAACCATGCAGCGTAAGGATTAACATCGGTAAAGATAAGAATACCTAAACCCAACAGAGCTAAAACAATGGTTTTAAAATACACAGTGTTAGACTTATCGACAGTCACTGACTCATCAAAAGTTTCACTGAAGTGGCTTTTATCTAGGATATAAGTTGTTGAAAAGTAAAAAGGGGTAGTCATTAGAATTTAAGCTTTATTCAAAAATACTAGTGTATCGACAAGTGGCTTGGCTTGATAGTTATTTTATTTTCCATTGAGATTGCATCACAAGTTACATAAAAAACACCTTAAATCTTATACATACTCAAACGAATCATTAACTCTACTTGTGAGTTTGTTTGGGTTTTACGAAAAATAGATTGCAGGTGTGTTCTTAGGGTATTAATTGTTACCCCCATTTTTTTGGGTAACTCAGTCAATTTTTTATTTTTATAAAGAGCTTTTAATAAATTAAGCTCTTTATTAGTGATCTGGTATTCATTCGCAAATAATGACCAATTCATTAGCTGCTCAAAATTTACAGTAACCATTGTTGTTGCAATATCTAAATGACAGTGGAGTGTTTTTGCCAATGGTGTAATAGAAATTAAAGCGTGACTACCCTCGTTATTATCTAATGTCATCGAATTAATTTCAGCGTATGACTTTTGAGCGCTTTTATTTAGCAACTGATAGAATTTTATATTTTCATAGTGTTTGGTTAGTGCTAGTTCGTTATTTACTATTTTCATAAAATCATTTTTAATGAGGTGACTCTTCATAAATTGATTTATAAAAGTTATTTTATCCTGATGATCGAATAAAATAATCCCCTTACTACCTTGCTCTATTGTCTGTTGCAAAGTGGCTAGTCTATTCAAACCATTTTTTTGACTTGTAAAGGCTGTTAAAGAGGTAATTAAGGTGGGGAGTAAATATAACAAGGTTGCTAATTCTTCCTCATTATAAATCTGATTTTGCTCATATTTACTTACCGTAAATAACATTTGATAAGCTTCATCTCCAACAATAATTATATGCTGACAATAATAACAATGTCGTGATAAGACATTAGCAGGTGTTGAAGTTTCAGGAAATAAACGAGCACCTTGACTTAAAACAGTAGTTTCTGAGTCGTCGTGTGCTTTTTTATTAACGTTTTTAGCTAATGCATGATTAGTATTAATTGAATAGAATAAAAGCTCCGCATTATTTTGATTAACAAGTGACAATGATACTTTGTCAGAATTGGTGATGGCGGCAACTTTATTAGTAACCATTAACCAACGGTCAAATAAAGCCGCTCTGTAAATACAGTCAACTCCTTCAAATATATTTTCCCAAAAATCAAATTGGCTATAACTCTTTTTCATCCGCTCGCACTCTATGCTTAATTGCTTAAATTATCTACTGTGCACATAACCCACTAAATTAAAAATCATTAAAATCTATGAGTAAGAATACTTAACAGTACTCAGGTTTGTTTTATCTAATAATAATGCCGTTCATTCTTGCTTAGCCCTATATAAGGCTAAGAAAGTATAGTTAACCATTAGGTTATTTTCATAGGTATAAATGAGTCTATTTTTTTTACAATCATTTAAAAAAAATAGATAAGAGCATGATGACGAGTAAAAAACAGTTGTTACTTCAACTACTAATTTTAATGGCATAGGTGATGCATTAACCATAGTGTAAATAAAAAGTTAATAAAGTGTTAATTAGTTGTAGCCACTTATAAGTGGCTATTGAAGAAGTGGAAGTATCATCCTTCTAAAAATAATGGATATTAAGTAAGGAATATATTATGAAATTTTTAAAGTCAACCTTAGTGATGACATCAATTGCATCAATTTTACTGATGTCGAATGCACAAGCAGTCACCTATAAATTTATTGCTGCCGATGATTCTCGTGAAACAAAACTATGTATTTTAGCGGGTAGTAATGAAATAAGGAATTTAAAGCAGAAGGTCCGAAACTTTCCTCGGTTTGCCCGGCTTATCCCAAACGCTAGATTTATCGCTAACGAAGTAAAATGTAATGATATGTTCATGGAGAGTTTTGCTAGTAAATACAACGCTGATGATGTTGCAAATTACTTGGACAAATATACCTATCCTAAAAATAAAAGAATGGAGACTAATGTATCAATCAAAGATATCGCTTCATTACCAAAGAACAATGATATGCCAGACAAAGTCATTACGGTTTATGTCGGTAGGTAATAATTAAGGATTAAGGATTAAGGATTAAGGATTAAGGATTAAAAATATTAAACCACTACTATTTTTATACTGCTACTTAAAAAGCAGATTAAAAATAGTAGTGATTTATTTAAATATGAAATTTACTGTACCGAGGTAATTAGTTTAATGCTAATCTAATTCAACTAATTCAATAACTTCATATTCATAACTAAACGCTCTTAGCGCTTTGTCAGAATCGGTAATAAACTCTACAGTAGTTGAGCGAGGGTGAATTAAAACCGCTTCAAACTCTTCTCCTGCTGAACAACCATGTTCAGATTTTTTTTCAATGTCAGCTATTAATTTTATATGCATACTTAAAACACTTAATCTAAATTTAATTACGCTATTGTAACAGAAGAAGTAGTCACTGTATAAAATTTATATTTACGCCCCTAAACTTATCGTGGGGTAAAGCCTGCAGAGCAATTGCTTTTTTATTCTAAAGTTTATCTATTGTCTTAGGGTGATCATTTATAGCCGCGCGTAAAACTCATTAAATACAAGAGCACCATCATTTTATTTCTGGTGGTATTTTTTTTACCAGGGAGATTAAATCTCTAACAACAAGAAATTTATAGGTTTAGTGGTAATAAACAATGACCACTAAGTTGAGGATGATCTGCGCTGGGCTTCAAGCGCTTTAAAAATATCTCGCCAACTTAAAATTCCCACTGGTCTTCCCTCAATATCAACAATAGGAATACAAGAGATATTATGTTGATTAAATACTGATATTGCTTCATAAACACTCGCGTTAGGCCCAAGACAAATCACGTTTCGAGACATAATCTGGTGAACCTTTTTATTCAGTGTCGCGGCATCTTTTACAGATTCGACCGCTTTACCAATATTTGGACTTAACGCTTTAAGCAAATCTCTATCGGAAATAACCCCAGCAATCACATCTGCCTCAATCACCAATAAATGATGAAAGGTCGTATTATCAAAAATATGTTTTACTACCGCCAATGAATCATTCATCCCCACAGTAACAACTGCTTTAGTCATTATTTTTCTGACGGTCATCACTGCCTCTCTTTTTTATTCTAAATATCGCGTTGAAACCAACATATTAGTTCAGTTGCTATTTTATCAGCATACTAAGGTGGGCTGCATCGGAAAGTAATCTTGTAATGACAAGGTAATCTTTACCATAATAAGTTAAATTATTAATAATAACTCTCATAAAACATCATGACTAGGTGTTAGGGTTTCGGATTCAAATTTCACTAAACACCTAACTAAACACCTATATTAGCCTCTAAAACAGTAATGATGTTATACTATCGCTATTAACTGGTTTTATATCAACTAATCTCTCTTCAATATGTTAATTTATCTGAGGAAATTTATTACCAATGATATAAACAGCAAAAAATCTACTTTTAATACCCCCTCTTGATTAAAGCTATGTTTAAAATTGAACTCTTTACGGTTCAGTCAATTTTGCAATTAGCATCCTAAGAGAGTGATACAGATTTTTATTTTCAACAAAAGTAAAGCAACTAGTTTGTGCTGTTGAGTTGAATAATCCTGGAGACTCTGCTGCCATAAATACTGATGGACTTCCTCATACCCATCATATGAATGATGCTAAATAAAATGAATAACTGTTCAATTACTTCAATATTATTATTAACAATAATCTAGCTGGAGCTATTTATATTGAGATAACCATCATAACTGTACAAAACAACAGTTAGAATATATTATATTAAATAAGTCACTTAACTTATAGCAATAAATGAAATTATATATAGCTGAAAAACCCAGTTTAGGTCGAGCCATTGCAGCCGCATTACCTAAACCTCAAAGAAATCAGCAAGGCTATATTGAATTACCCAATGGCGATAAAGTAACTTGGTGTATCGGTCATATCCTTGAGCAAGCTCAGCCTGAAGCGTATGATGAAAAATATAAAAAATGGCAATTTAATCATTTACCTATCTTACCTGAACAATGGCAGTTACAAGCCAAAAGCCAAACTAAAGCTCAATTAACCGTAATCAGAAAGTTAGTCAAACAAGCAGATGAAATTGTTCATGCCGGCGACCCCGACCGTGAAGGGCAATTACTAGTGGACGAAGTTATCGACTTTCTCAACGTCAGTAAGACTAAAAAAGCGAATATTAAAAGATTATTAATCAGTGATTTAAATATACCTGCGGTTAAACGCGCACTAGAAAATATTAAAGCGAATAGTGAGTTTATGCCATTATCAATATCGGCACTTGCCCGTTCAAGAGCCGATTGGCTTTATGGCATCAACTTAACCCGAGCATATACGATACAAGGACAGAAAGTCGGTTTTAATGGCATTTTATCAGTCGGCAGAGTGCAGACGCCACTCCTTGGTTTAGTTGTTCAACGTGGACTAGATATAGATAACTTTCAATCAAAACCTTTTTATCAGGTCTATGCACATCTTCAAACAAATAATAATGAGAATTTCATCGCAAAATGGCAGCCTAGTGAACAATGCCAACCGTATATGGATGATGAAAATAGGATTTTAGTAAAAAGTCTCGCTGAAAATGTGATCAGGCGGATTACAAACCAGTCCGCAGTAGTAAAAACGGCAAAATATGAGCAAAAAAAACAGTTTGCACCATTACCTTATAGTTTGTCATCACTGCAAATTGACGCTGCTAAACGCTTTTCAATGAATGCAAAGCTAGTACTAGATGTTTGTCAGTCACTGTATGAAAAGCATCAGTTGATTACCTATCCTCGCAGTGATTGTCGGTTTTTACCTAATGAGCATTTTAAGCAAGCGCCCAGTATTATCAAGATGTTAGCTGCTAGTAACTCAAGCATTGCTACCGCAGCAAAAGGCGCAGATAGCAAAATTAAAAGTAAAGCGTGGAATGATAAGAAAGTGACAGCTCATCACGCTATTATTCCAACAGAAAAATCATCCCTAAAGGTCAATCTCAACCCTTTTGAAAGTAATATTTATCAACTTATTGTCCGCCAATACTTGGCTCAGTTTTATCCCCCTTATCTTTATCATGAAACAAGTATTGATATTGAAATCGCCAGAGGATTATTTAAAGCGAATGCTAAAAGCCCTCTTAATAGTGGTTGGAAGATATTATTTAACAGTACCAATAATACTAGCAAGCAATCAGCGCTTGAAAAAGACATTAATAGCGATGCCAATACTGACTCAAATACTGAGTATTCACTTAACGAACAATTACTGCCACAACTTAAAAATGAAGATAAGTTACATTGCCAGCACGGGGAAATGATCGAAAAAATCACTCACGCACCTCAGTATTTTACTGATGCGAGTTTATTGTCTGCTATGACAGGCATTGGGCGATTTGTTAGCGATATCAATATAAAAAAAATATTAAAAGAGACCGATGGCTTAGGTACAGAAGCAACAAGGGGCGGCATCATAGACTTACTATTTAATCGTGGTTTTTTAATACGCCAAGGTAAAAAAATTCATGCAACAGACGTTGGCAAAGGTCTCATTGCTGCATTACCTAATATTGCCACAAAACCAGATATGACCGCACAATGGGAAGTAACGTTAAATGCTATTAGTGAAAAAAAAAGCAGCTATCAAAATTTTATGATGCCACTGGTACAGACCTTACATGATGTAATTAAAATCGCTAGCGAGCAATTACCTACTCAACTAAAAGGTTTAACTACTGTCAATAAAAAAGCGCCTTATAAAAAGCGCCGATATGCAAAAAAGGTGAAGTAACTCTAGTTTTCCCTTGAATTAATAGAAGTGACGTCAGTTAAACAGTAAAGTGTGGATTATACGACGACAGAGTAATGACAGTCACAAAACTTTCATATGACAAAAGATGACAGCAGTACTAAGTTATTGAAAATAAATATAAAATCAATCTTTTTTAATACCTAACAAGTCTCTAATAGACTGAGTTATTTCATCAATACGGTTTACATCCGTCGGTGCGATAAAAATAGTATCATCTCCAGCCAGCGTTCCAAGAATGCCTACCGGTTCTCCTAAGCTATCAAGCATACGAGAGATTAAGGGTGCGCCACCAATGCCTGTTTTTAGAATAATGAGCATTCCATTGTTTTTAACACCTGAAACTACCGACTCGATAGACTGTTTAGATCGCGGAATAGCTAATTCATCAGGGAAAATATAAACGATTTGATTATTGGTATTGCGTGTTTTTACCGCGCCTAGTTTGGCTAATAATCGCGATATTTTTGCTTGTGACATCTTATCAAAACCTTGCTCAGCTAAAGCATCGGCAAGTTGTCCTTGAGAACCGTAACATTGTTCTTTTAATAGTTTTTTAAACACTTGAATTAGATTAGATTCTTGTTGTTTTTTATCGACACTCATATGTTGCTCAAGTTATTTACAAAAGTTTCAGGGGCATTTCAGTAGTAGTTTAATCTAAAGGTTAGCTAAGTGCTAATTTATAGTCGAGTATGAATTATTGGAACACCTTCATACATCTATAAATGAACAAATACCAACTCTTGATATCTACTTCTTAGTGAAAAGTATTATTATTTGATGAGTACATATCAAAATATCAGAGATTAACAATGACCAACAAACTACAATTATTATGGACAAGCAAAAAAAATATCTTTCACTCAATCAAGACAATTATTATTTACCAATATCAGAACATTTATTTCATTCATTCTAAACCCAACAATAAATATTTATTTGCTACACTACTAATTTACGCTGTTGCTCTAAGCCCATAGCAAGAATAAAAGGATTCATTTTTTGTAAGGCGATAAAGTCACTTTTACTGCTCATTTCTAACCACCGATGATCGATTAAACTTTGTGCCACAGCACTTCCTAAGGTAGAGCCTGGCCCCAAAATAATTAGCTTATCAGGGGCATATTCTTTAACTGCCACTTCAATAGCTTTACTAAAATCATACTGGGTAACTACTTGTGTGTTTAAGGTATAATCGTACAAGGCATTAATATCAGTACTATGGGGTTGCCAAATTGTTCCTAAACCATCAATTAATGGGATATTGGCTTTGTTAAACAAATCAGGTGACAATAGCGATTGCGCTTTTTTTGCGGTGTTATTTAGCAATGGGGTATGAAAAGCTGCATGATTAAACAAGTGCATAGGATAACGGTCTTGCAGTACAGGTAATAAACCCTCCAATGCTTTTAATCCGGTTTTATTACCTCCAAAGATAGTATAGCCGCCAAGGTTTATAGAAATATAAACCTCACAATCAGCCTGTTTGTTGACTTCAACTAACCACTGTTTGATATTTTCAACTACTTGGGTATCAATGCACCAATTTTCATCCGTGATTGGGTAAATCATTTGACCACCCACAATACCCTCGGTCATCATCGACCCCATGGTATTTATAAGTTTAATGGCCGCTTCTGGATTTAAAGCCCCGGCAACAGCAAGAGCTATGTACCAACCCATAGAGTTACCAGTTACCGCGACAATGTCGTATTTATCTTTATCTATCGCTTGAAAATCACTCATGGCGCAGCCATAAATAAGCGCAGAAGCGTTTTCACCCGCTGTATGTAAGCGCATACTGTATTGTTGCATTGCATCAAGCTCGGCGATTGTGACTTGCTCTTGTTGATGCCGAAAATCATCTATCCTTTGAATCAATGCTGATTTATCGCTATGCAATCGCTGTAAATAACCGAGTTCTTCTTTATTATAAGTACCCCGGCCGGGGCAAATGACTACCGCTCTTTGTTTTTTTTGATGAGTTAGATTAATCTTAGTATTGGCCTTACTCATTATTTGTTGTCCTTCTGACTAAAGCTTTTGCCGTATCAACAATCTCTTGTGTTGAGGGCAATACACGATAAGCCGCAGCACCTAATGGAATAAAACTGTCTTTGGCGGTAATACGTTTAGTCTGTATCATTTTTTCATTACGTTCGGCTTGTGCTTCAATTAATAAAGTCACCAATGCTTCACTGATAGAGCCTGTTTGACGGCACTCATCGACAATCAAAATATGTTGGCATTGCAGCGCTTGTTCAATAATGCCTTTTGCATCTAAAGGTGCTAACCAGCACAGATCAATGACTCGGCATTTTATCCCTTGCTCACCAAGAATTTTTTCAGCTTGGCGTGACAGATAATAGCCATTTCCGTAGGAGATAATACAAAGGTCTTTTCCGTCACCAAAGGTTTTAATCGCCATAGCCGAGTTGACATTATCTTCAGCTGGTATCACATAGTTTGATGTCCACAGACCATCACCTTCATCATGTAAATCTTTGGTCATGTATAACGCAATGGGCTCTAAAAAGACAACTAAACGTTGCTGTTCTCTTGCAAGTTTGACACTAGTTCGCATCATAGCCACTGCATCAGCGCCATTTGATGGACATGCCATGATAAGACCTGGAATATCACGAAATACCGCAAATGAATTATCGTTATGAAAATGCCCACCAAAGCCTTTTTGATACGCTAATCCGGCAATGCGAATAACCATGGCATTGCTAAATTGTCCGTTAGAGAAAAAAGGTAAGGTCGCCGCTTCACCGCGAATTTGATCTTCAGCATTATGAGCATAAGCTAAGAATTGGATCTCTGGGATCGGTAAAAAACCATTATGCGCCATACCAATAGCTAAACCTAAAATAGATTGTTCATCAAGTAAGGTATTAATCACTCGATTGGTCCCAAAACGTTGGCTTAATTTAGCGGTGACGTTATATACACCCCCTTTTTTAGCTATATCTTCACCACACATCACCATGTTTTCATTCTCAGCCATTAAATCCATCAATGCCCAGTTAAGTAATTTAGCACAGTGTTGTTGCTTATTGATATTATGCTTTTCATGGCTAAATAACGCGTTACGTTGCTCTTCATTAACTAACTGATGATATTGTCCACTTACTGATTCTGGCAAGACTGGCGGTTTAATGCTCGCCATAACCTCTTCGGCATTGTCAAGTTTAGCCTTAGTGATCACCTGTTGAGCCACCTCAGCGATTCGCTTTTCAACCTCTTGATAAATATTAATAATATCATCTTTAGCTAAGAGGTTGTTTTCTAATAAGATGCGTGCACTGTGCAGTAATGGATCATTAAATTCGGTGGCTTCAATATCTTTTATTTCTCGATAAACAAATTCAGCATCAGAGCCTGCATGGCCTAATATTCGAACCGTTCTCATGTGCAAAAATACCGGCTTACCTTGCTCTCGAGCCATTTTCTCTGCTTGTTTAGCTTTTTGATAAGTATCGAGCAAATTCAAACCATCGCAATAAAGGTAACTGAGTCCGGCACGGTCTTTATAATTGGCGGCAATCCAGCCCTCTGGCGTAGCAGTTGAAATGCCAATGCCATTATCCTCACAGACATAAACGATAGGCATAGGGATCGATTGATAAGCTGCCCAGGCTGTTGCATTTAGTGCCCCTTGCGTGGTTGAATGATTAGAAGATGCATCACCAAAATTACAGACAATTAAGCTGTCTGCTGGCATATTTTTAGATAACTTGTCACTAAGGGCTAATCTTTTTGCCAATGGCACACTAAAAGCAGCGCCCATAGCTTTAGGTAGATGAGAGGCAATAGTACTGGTTTGTGGCGGTATATTTAAGGCTTTAGAACCAAGTACTTTATGACGCCCCCCTGAGGTTGGATCATCTTTTGAAGCAGCAAAGGAGAGCAACATATCGTAAATAGGCGTTTGACCTGGCACTTGTTTGCTGCGTTGGATCATAAAGGCGCCACTACGATAGTGTAAAAAAGCCATATCCGTTGATCTAAAAGCTTTAGCATAAGCTGCGTTACCTTCATGCCCTGAACTACCGATAGTATAAAAGCTTTGCCCTTTCTTCTGCATAATCCGTGATTGTAAATCAAGATGGCGACTGATCACTTGTGTTTCAAATAAATCAATTACATCTGTAGCAGATAAACCCACATCCTTTGGTGTTAGCGTAATGCTCGATGTTGGTAAAATATTGGTATTAACGGCATTGATAAAATTATTTCTTACCAATTGGTTACGATCTGACATGGTGACTCCACAAAGGAAAGGTTTATTTACAACATTATCCTCAAGGTTATTTTATCGAGGTTAGAAGCTGAATTTTTAGATTTCAACGTCAAAATCAACTAAATAACCTAGACTAAAATGTGATAAATACTTAGTAAAAAGCTTGAATACCTGTTTGGGCACGACCTAAAATCAAAGCATGAACATCGTGAGTACCTTCATAAGTATTTACCGCTTCTAAATTCATCACATGACGGATAACATGAAATTCATCACTGATCCCATTACCGCCATGCATATCGCGAGCAGTACGAGCTATATCAAGGGCTTTACCACAAGAGTTACGTTTGATTAATGAAATAGACTCTGGCGCTAAAGTCCCGGCATCCATTAAACGACCGACTTGCAAACAAGAAAATAAACCCGTGGTGATTTCAGTTTGCATATCGGCTAACTTTTTCTGAATAAGCTGAGTAGCAGCAAGAGGTCTGCCGAACTGCTCACGGTCTAGGGTATATTGACGAGCGGCATGCCAGCAGAATTCTGCCGCGCCTAATGCTCCCCATGCAATACCGTAACGTGCCTTATTTAAACAGCCAAATGGCCCTGATAAACCTTTAACATTTGGCAGCATGTTTCCACTGGGTACAAAAACATTGTCCATAACAATTTCGCCCGTGATTGATGCACGAAGTGAAAATTTACCTTCAATTTTCGGCGCAGTTAATCCTTCCATGCCCTTATCAAGAATAAAACCACGGATCACTCCTTCGAGCTTGCCCCAGACAACAAAAACATCAGCAATAGGCGAGTTGGTGATCCACATTTTAGTCCCTGTTAAGCAGTAACCACCGTCGACCACTTTCGCCTTGGTTAGCATACTTGCAGGGTCTGAACCTGAGTTGGGTTCAGTTAGACCGAAACAACCGATATATTCACCAGTTGCTAACTTAGGTAGGTATTTCATCCGTTGCTCTTCACTGCCATAAGCGTAAATAGGATGCATTACTAATGATGATTGCACACTCATCGCACTACGATAGCCACTGTCGACCCGTTCAACCTCTCGTGCGACTAAGCCATAAACGACATAGTTAACACCTGCACAACCATATTTTTCTGGAATAGTTGCACCTAACAGACCTAAAGCACCTAATTCTTTCATGATCTCAACATCAAACTTTTCATGGCGGTTAGCTTCTAAAATACGCGGCATTAACTTCTCTTGGCAATATTGATGCGCGCTGTCGCGTATCATACGTTCCTCTTCAGTTAATAAAGAATCAAGTGATAATGGATCCTGCCAATTAAAAGTAGGACCGTTTGTTTTTGACATGTTAAGCACCTTAATTTATTACAAAATTATCAAAGAGTATTTTAGTATGAATAAGATAATATAAAAAACCTAGCCAGAGTTAAAATATCAATTTCCTTTATTAGCTATAGCTTTTAACTATAGTAGAGATTATAATCAATAATTATTATCCTTAGAGCACTGTTATTCATGGATTTACGCAGTCTTAAATACTTCGTTTCGGTATATGAGCAGAGAAGTTTCAGTGGTGCAGCAAAGTTATGCTTTGTTGCTCAACCGTCAATTTCATCGGCCATATCACAGCTTGAACAAACACTAACGACACAATTATTTATTCGACATGCCCGAGGCGTCAAACCAAGTGATACCGGTGAACGTTTATATCCTTTAGCTAAACAATTACTTGGCCAAGCGGATGCGATAAAAAATTTATTTACCGATCAGAGCATTAAACAACCTTTTTATTTAGGAGTAACAAAAGGATTAGGTGTTGAACGAATGAGTGCCTTATTAAAAGACTTCACTGCCTCCCAGGATCACATGGAACTGACATTAGTTTCACCTAATGAAACCTGTGACGCTCGCATTATTATCAAAGAAGAATTAGTTGAAACAGAGAATTTTCTCTCTCTATGGCAAGAAGACTACAAACTTGCCCTACCCTATAACCACCTATTGTCATTAAAAGAGAAAATCACTCTAGCCGACCTTGATGGTCTCCCCTTTATTCACCGTAACCCTTGTACCGCTTGGGACAATTTAACCGACACCTTAACCCTTGCTGGTTTTACTGTCGATATAAGAGCAAAGATCCAAACCATCGATTACGCTCTTGGTCTTGTTCATGCAGGTTTAGGCTGCGCACTGGTGCCTGCTCATCCCGAAGTATTGAATACATCAGACATCGTTTTTCGTGAAATTGAAGGATTAAAATTAATGCGTGAAATTGTTTTTGCTTATAAGCAATCATCCACCGTTATTGCGGGATTAAAGTCTTTAGTTATTAACCATAGACAATAATCCTAATAACTATTTATTCTTTAATGATTCTACTCATGGGTGATTCAATCTATCAATCTGTTACCGTTTTTAAACTTATTTTGCGGTTTACAAAACCAATTAAGTAACGCTCAACTGAAATAATTGAACACACAATGGTTTATCTTGACTATTTAACCATCTCATCTCAATATCCAAGGATAACGACAGCTGATATTGAGCCACTGATGAATGAATTTTACCCTGAAATAATTCCCTTTAATCATTTCTTACTCAGTGTTGATCATCAACACCAGATTTACATTGAACAATCCGGTAACCCTGATGGCCAGCCGGTGTTATTTATTCATGGTGGTCCAGGTGGCGGCTGCTCTAAAAATGATCGCCGTTTCTTTGATGCTGAAAAATATCATATTATTTTATTTGATCAACGAGGGTGTGGACGTTCATTACCCCATGGCTGCTTAGAAAATAATGACACCTCACTTTTAGTTAATGATATTGAAAAGATTCGTGAAACACTCAATATTAGCCACTGGCATATATTTGGTGGCTCATGGGGCTCTACTCTATCATTGGTTTATGCTCAAACTCATGCCTCTAAAGTTAAAAGTTTAGTATTACGTGGTATTTTTCTTGCTCGAGATATTGATACCAACTGGACATTTTCAGGTGGCGGCGCAACACGACTTTATCCAGATTACTGGCAAGAGTATTTATCAGCATTGCCTGATAGTCAAAAAGATGGGGGTGTAGAAGGCGCGTACCATATCATGGTAGGGGCAGATAAAAACCTGGCGATGAAAGTTGCCAAAGCTTGGAGTGTCTGGGAAATTCGCTGTTGCACCTTGTTGCCTAACCAAGAATTTGTTGATGCCGCGACTGATGATGAGTCAGCGTGGACACTTGCTCGCCATGAAGCCCATTTTATGGTGAACAATTGCTTTTTGACCGATAATCAAATTTTAAATAATTGCAATAAAATTCAGGATATACCAACAACTATTGTTCATGGTCGTTACGATATTGTCTGCCCGTTTGATAATGCTTGGTTATTACATCAGCAATTGTCTGCATCGACATTAATAGTTAGTGAAGCCGCTGGCCATGCCTCAGCTGAAAAAAACACTAAACATCATTTAATAGCGGCGACACAGAAAATGTTAACCTTGTAATTTTTAGGTTATTTAGCCGCTAAAATTCTTCAGCAACTTCAAAAACCATTTTTTCTTTGGTAAGAGGGTGTAAAAAAGCTAAATAAGCTGCATGTAAATGTAAACGATTCGCTCTTTTACCATAAAGATCATCACCAACTACCGGCATATTCAAACCATCGATATGCGCGCAGTGCATACGAAGTTGGTGGGTACGGCCTGTTTTTGGGTATAAATGTAACCGAGTGAATTTAGTAGTTTCACCTTGGTTCATGACTTCAGCTCTACCAACAACTTGCCACGATGTTTCAGCATGTTTGCCATAGTCATAACAAACAACCTGTCGTGGTCTATCATTTAAATCAACACGAAGTGGTAAACTAATAGTGCCAGCATCCGCTATTAACTCGCCATCAATTAAGGCAACATAACGTTTTATTACTGTCCTAGAAATAAACTGTTGCTGGAGATTTTTATGTGCTCTCTTAGTTAACGCAATGACCATCAGCCCTGAGGTCGACATGTCTAAGCGATGAACAATTAATGGCCCTGTCGCTTGAGGAAACTGTGCTTTAATTCGAGAGTAAACACTGTCGTCAATATTTTTCCCTGGGACTGATAAAAACTCACTAGGTTTATTAATAATCAACAGTGCAGTGTCTTGATAAACGATCTCTAACGACTTACCCAACGCAGGGTTAATCAATAGTGGGTTTTCGTCGATATCAAGACCGCTAAGCATATGGCCTAAAATAGGCTGACATTTACCTTGGCATGAACCATAGAAATTTTTATGCTGACGTATTTCGGACTTAGGTGCTACGCCCCACCAAAATTCAGCCAGTGCAATAGGTTTGAAATTATGAGTAAAAGCATATTGCAGTAACTTAGGGGCAGCACAATCACCAGAGCCTGCAGGGGGTGTTCGATCGGGCAACTCGCCAAAAATTGTGTTTAACGTTTTTTCTTCACCTTTTACATTTAAAAAACGATAGTGATTAAATAGTTTTTGTTGCAAAGTATTAGATAAAATTTTTCGTTGCTGTTTTAGCTCTTCAATTTCATCAGTAAATTTTTTGAGTTGTTGTACCACTAAATCAATTTTTGCCTGCCAATACAGTTTTAAATCTCTTAACTGATTTTTTTCTCTAATACTCTCTTTGCTCAGTAAGTTGTTAAGCTGCTCAAATTTATACTCATCGACAGTGCTTTTTTCACAGAAGTTTTTTGCTGTTTCACGTTTTAATTTTCGCTGCTTTCGGCCTTCAATCATCTGATGACGATGGGCTAAAATATCACTCTCTTTATTACTAGTTAATGCGGCAAGAGCCTCTGAGAATACTGTGATTTGTTCATTACTTTGCAAGCATTCAAGCTGACTGGTTATTTGATTAATTTCGCGTTGGCCAGTAAGAAAAAAGCTGTCTTTAGCAAAAGTATCAAATACTGGAGGGACAAATTTATGGACTATGCTCTGTTTTGCAAGCGTACCCGAAAAAGCCGATAAATAGCCTATATCACCCTCAGGATTTTGCACAACTAACACACCAAACATCTTACCACTTGCTGAGATATTACTATCGGTAAAGCCAAAATCATGTTGCCAAACAGTTTGATTTTCAAGGTAAGTTTGCAGTTCTTGAACCGCCAACAAAGATAAAGGATGGGGCTGATAATAAAATGGAAAGGTAAACTTTTGTGGTAAACAAAAATGTTGTGTCGATGCCTCAAAACGAGTAAAACATTTATCCATACATTGCATATTAAATCTTATGACGTGGTCTATTTAGGTAAGAAATTCTTACTTGTTAGTTAATAAATACTTATCTCTCAAAGCAGTAATCATTAAACGTTATTCAGGGTAACGACTAAAGGTATCAGCTACTTTTCCGTCATCAAACCAGCAAGGACGTTCATCCCAGAATATACTGGCTTGTGGTATTATCTGTGGATTACTTTCTAAATAGCCCGCAGGTATAACTAAAAAAACACCATCACGACTTAAATAAGGGACCTGCGAGCCACATTCAGTACAAAAACAATTACTAAACCGTATAGCATTAGGTAAGTCAAAACGCTTAATTAATTCTTTTCCTGAATGCCACTTAATACTCTCTGGCGAAGTAAAAATTAATGAGGCAAAAGCAGAACCTGTTTTCTTTTGGCATCGGCTACAAAAACATTGATAAAATCGTTGAAAATGCCCAGTTATCGTACTACTGACTTTGCCACATAAACAACTACCGGCGACTTGATTGTCCATTGAGATGACTCCATTTTTAAATTTATTTTTGAAGGTGTGACCATAAGCAGTACTGAATAAAAAACTAGCGAATTATCATGTTAATTCTACATTATAATTCGCTGTTATCTGATCATAAAGATATCACATTTTGACCTTTTATGACCCACTCATTCAGTGGCATGCATACTAGAAGATGCAGAAAAGTAATCAAGTAACAAATTTCGTCATTAAGGAAACCAAGATCTTTTGCTGTATGTTTGCAATATTGACTAATAATACTTAACTGAAATGGGAATGGTCAGTATTTTACTGCCTTGGTATTTAAGCCAAAAATAAATACTTGCAAACGTAATGAACACAGTAATAATGCAAATACTGGCGTATAGAGGATTATTAAAGAAGTTTCCAATTTGATAACATAGTGTTGCCGCAAGATAGGCTAAGGTGAAACTCCAGGTAGCAGCAAACACAGCCCATTTCGTACCCACCTCATTTTTAATCGCACCCATTGCTGCTATACAAGGTGTGTAAAGAAGAATGAAGAGTAAATAACTAAAGGCACCAAGTTGTCCAGCAAACGCAGTTTGCATAATTTGATAGGTGGTTATTTTGACGCCCTGTTCTTGAGCTACGACAGCCAAATCGCTTAAATCGCCAACGTCTATGCTTAAAGGGTCTTCGGCTTTAATCCCTAATAAGTTTTCTTTAATACTTGCGACAGCTTCATCCCAACTGTTACTTAATGAAGGTTCAGCACCTTGATCATTAACCTGAGGAGAATAAAGACTATTAAACGTTGCAACCAAGACTTCTTTAGCAAAAATCCCAGTAATTATACCAACACCGGCTTGCCAATTTTCTTCTTTTACCCCCATAGGGGCTAATAAAGGCATCACTACTTTTGCACTTTGACTTAAAATTGAATTTTCACTGTCTTTGTTACCAAATTCACCGTTTAAGTCGATAGAATTAAGGAAGTTAAGTAGACAAACAACAATGACAATCGTTTTACCTGCCCCTAAGACAAAGCCTTTTGTCCGTTGCCAGACACGCAGACCAATATAGGACAGTTTTGGCACTTCATATAACGGCAACTCCATAATATTTAATGAGCTACTTCCCGGTAATGTAGTTTTTTTTAATAAAAAACCCGTAAATATCGCGGCAGCAATACCAATAAGATAGAGTAAAAAAACCAAGTTTTGACCATTTTCAGGAAAAAAAGCAGCAGCAAATAAAGCATAAACTGGCAGCCGCGCACCACAAGACATAAAGGGTGCCATCATCACGGTAGTAATACGCTCTCGTTCACTGTCTAAGACACGAGCAGACATTACCGCAGGAACGGTACAACCAAAACCAACGATAAGTGGGACAAACGCTTTGCCTGGCAAACCTATTCTTTGCATAACCGTATCAACAACAAAGGCTGCTCTGGCTAAATAACCACTGTTCTCTAAAACAGATAAACCGATAAATAAACAAGCAATAATAGGAATAAAGGTAGCAACAGTTTGCATACCACTACCTACTCCCTCAACAATAGTCAGTAACCACTCAGGTAAATCTAATGGGGCAAGAAAGTGCAAGGGGTATTCGACAAAAAGGCTGCCAGATAAAATATCAAAAAAATCGATAAACGCGCTACCAACATTAATAGCGAACATAAACAATAAATACATCATCGATAGAAAGATAGGGATACCAATAATGGGATGCAAAACAAATTCGTCGATTTTATCGGTAAAACTTATATTCGCTGTTTTTGATTTACTAACTTTGGCGATAACGTCATGAACAAATTGGTGTCTATCTAATACTTGCTCTTTATTAGTAGGTGTTTCTTTACACTCTTTTAGAGCTGAAACCTGATTATTTTTCGGTAAACACAAGCAACTTTGCAGAGCACAATCACCATTTGGTGGTAACCTTGTTGCTAACAGTGGATAAATTTTATCAAGTGACGTTTGATTTTGTGCACTGATTTCAATGACGGGACAACCCAATTCTTTCGACAGTTGTTGAACATTAATATCTAAAGCTTCTTTTCG
>Ga0307488_10000595_pt1 | contig 29972 bp, 12 predicted proteins | sample SB02metaG_FD_202248 | JGI IMG/M metagenome (GOLD analysis project Ga0307488, IMG submission 202248) | Sea-ice brine microbial communities from Beaufort Sea near Barrow, Alaska, United States - SB 0.2 | ecosystem: Environmental > Aquatic > Marine > Coastal | place: USA: Alaska | collected...
TGATAATATACTTGTCATCTACATATCTAACAAAATGATGTTGGTCTAAGTAATCTATTCCTTGCTGTCTTTTATAATCTAACTCAAACAAAAACTCCAACCCAGATACTTTACCTATATTAGCACCATCAGACCAAGAGTTTTCAGTACCATCATAAAAGTTTTGAGCTTTGTTTTCATACCCAAATCTAGCTATTTTACGTATACCTAAAGCTAGGTTGTAATCATAAGGTGTTTCTAGTGTAAACGTTTCTAAGCCATCAGTAACAGAAAACACCTCAACGTCTGATATAGAATTACCACCATTTACTGAAGCATAAAACGTAGCAAATTTAAAATACTTTTTCAAATTTACTTGAGCATTAACGTTTGTTGCTATACACAATGTAAGTATTAATAATATTTTTTTCATTTTTGTTAATTTTTATTGTATAATTCTTCCTGCTTTTCTTTTATTCTTTTTGATTCTTTTGTTAAGCTTTTTTTCAAAAACAAGCGCTTCGTTTTCAGTACCTAAGTCCCATTTAGCAAATCCACCAAAAGCAAAAATTCTTTGCCACCATTGGTTTTGCTCATCTAAAAACTCTCTAATATTGTCAGTTTTGTTGATAACTCTAGCGGCTGGAGCGTTTGTAGTAGCTTCTACAACATTTGCAGCTGCTAAAATACCTGGGTTATCTAAAGTAAGACCCATAGACATTATTTCGTCTTTGTTAAACTTCCACATATTACCAGCTGACGCTATTTTTCTAACTTTTGAACCTAGTGGTGGTGAGTAGCTAACTGCTTGGTAAGCAACTTTAGCATAATCAGCATTGTAGTCTTTTTTATTTTGAGCATGTCCTTCCATCGCCATGTTTTTTACAGTAGAAACAAGAGCTCCTGGTATACCTATACCTCTAAGCTGAGAATCAATAACCGTGTTAGAAACTCTCCATAGTCTTTTGTTAAGCTCTTTGTTTGGTTCTTTAATGTCTTTTTCAAGGTCATACTCATCATCTAAAAGAAAACCAAACATAGCGTTTTGAAGACCAGCAAATAAAAACGATTGAGCAACTCCATAGTAGGCAAGTTTAGACACGTGTTCTTTTTTATCGCCTCTTTTGTTTAACAAATCTCTAGCCGCTTTTTCTTGCAACCTAGCATACTGCATAGGTGTGTTTGCCCAAGCTAAAACAGTTCTACCCATAGCACCTGCTTGTTGTTGAGATATTAAATCAGGCCTAGAAGACTGTTGTGCAACTTCGGTTTTTTCTTGAAAATCTAAAAAAGCTTGAGACTCTGCCTTACTTTTACTTAAACCTTCTTTTAAATATTTATTAACTTTATTTCTATAAAAACTAGAACCACCAGCTGATATTGCAAAACTATCCATTATTTGCGTAGGTAAAAACCCAAGTTTAAGTAATCTTGCTAAAACTGCTTTAGATTTTTCTAACATGTTTCCACCAGTAGAAGCTGCTGCTTGAGCAAGCTCTGCTTCTGAAACATTATACTTAAGACCAGACCTTCTTTGCTTAAGCATTGGAGAGTTCATAATCATTGCAAAATCCTTCCAGTATTGAGGTTGGTTTGCAAAAGCTTTAGCAGCTTTAATAGGGTTATTATCACTCCAATTTATATAGTTTAAAGTAGAAAGAGATTGTAAAGTTGCAGACTTAGTATTAAAAAACATTGTAGCACCAACAGATCCATTTATAAAATCCATGTGTTGGTTAACCAACCAGTTACTACCAGAAGGCCTATTGTTTCCAGTTTCCATTCTCCATAAAATATCTTCTAAAGCGTCTCTGAACTTAGGACCTTGTGTAGCTTCTATTTTATTTATATTAGCACCTTTTAACTTACCACCGCTCCATTTTCCAAAAACCTGCTCTCTGTTACTTATAAAATCCTTCATAAACCCTTCTCTATTAACAGTACTAACCATACCGTTTAAGTCACTAATAATAGACTCTGCTATCCAGTTTTGATTAGGTTTTGTGTAGCCTTGTTCTTGCCTTGTTATTTTTGCTAACTGGTTTGAAAAAGCAAGTAGCTCTACATTTTTATTTACCGCGTTGTTAAGTTCTTTTATATCTCCTTTTGAAAGCTCAGGTATTTCAAAACCAGCCTCCGTCCATCTATGTACTCTAACAGCTTGGTCATAAGTCCATGGTGAGTTTGGTAGTGTTTTTGAAAGCTTCTTACTTACATCACGCATAGACTTAGTTAGTGTAGAGTATTCAGACGTAACAGCTTGTTTTGCTATATTTATTTCATTATAAGCTTTTGAAAATGGCTCGTGAAAATTATCTTCAAAAAACTTTCTATGAATCTCTCCTTCTTTTCCTTTACCCTCAAAGTTTTGTAGTAAACCTTTAAAATCTTGAGCTCCAGGTACTATAATAGATTTGCTCTTCTTGCTCTTACCCATAACCTTTGCTTTAGCGCCAGAAAACGTTGCTTCTTTTTTAACTCCAGTTGTTAATTCTACTATCTCGTTAAACCTATCGCTCATTGTTGTTATACTTTTCTGCCTAGCAAGCTGAACACTTGATTTAATGTCTAATTGTTCTAAAACATTTTTAACAGCCTTTACGTTAGGCATTGCATCGTCTACAAAATACATATCATTATACCCTTCACTAAACTTTTTAAGCATCCACATTGCCTTTGCCTCTCCAGTACTATTACCTAAACCTGTTATGTTTTTTAAAGGCAACTCAGCCCCTTCGCTTTTTAAAAAATCAAAAATAGCCTTTGCGCTTTCAGGAGCTCTAGCTGTTAGTATGAACACGTTTTCGTTGCCATACTTTTTTATTTGGTTTTTTAACTTTTGCATTAAAGGACCAGGTCGACCATTTGTTACTTTGTTAAAATCAGTAAAGTCAAACTTCCAACCTTCTTTTGCTAGTTTTTCACCAACAAAAGGCCAGTTGTCTGCAGATATTTTCTTTTTTAGTTTTCCTTTTTCAGCAAATATAAAATTGTCACTATCACCAGCTGTTTTGTCAAAATCAAAAGTACTCATACCTCTTGACACTTTATTGTACACTTTACCTAACTCAAAAGCTTTTTTAGTTATCTTTATGTTTTTTAAGTTTTTAGCGTTAGATGTTTTTGAATAAGATATACCAACTTGCTTAGCAATGTTAATATTATTATTCAACATTTCATTATATTTTTTAACAGATGTTTTGTTTATAATAAAAGCTTCAGAAGATCTTTGATTTTCAGGTATTGTTTTTACAATATTTTTTAACTGCTCAATAGTATACTCGCTTGTAACAACCTCAGAGTAAGATTTTCCTTTATACTTACCTGACATCATTAACTGATTAGAAGCCTCACCTTTTACTGTTAAAACATTCATTATAGCGTTGTCAGCCATGTTACCAGAATACTGCTTACTATAAACAGTGTTTCCTTGAGCATCATTTTTAAGCTGTAATGTTTTTTTAACTAAAGACTGTTGTGATGTTTCTATTAACAAGTCTAGGTCGTTTAAAAAAGCATCTGTAACCTCAGATTTTCCAGTTTCTTTATTTACTTCAAGCTTGTGTTTTTTAACTAATCTAACAAAATGCTCTGTAGTGTTTAAAAGTTGTCTTTCGTGTTCCCAGTGATCAAAATCTTTTGTTTCATACTCTTTTCCTTCAAAAGTATATTTACCTGGTTCGCTTCCATATCTTGATATACTTCTTAAGTTGTAAAGCATAGATTTTGTAATACCTGTAGAATGGTTTGATTGCATACCTTGATCAACCAGTATATTTTCTAATCCTAATTTACCAGCTTGTTTAGCTGCTATAAACTTAGCTATGTACAAATCTCTAGCTAAAGCTTTGTTTGCTGTTTCAGTAGCTTCAAAACCCTTGGAAGTTTTGTCTGAAGAAAACTTACTTCTAACATAATCAACAAGAGCCATATCTCTTTCAGCTTGGTTTTTATAATCTTTATTTTCTTCTATTTTTGTTCTTTCTTTGTTTATGTCTCTTTTAAGAGTACCGTAGTTTTTAGGAGAAAAAACAGCGTCGTATCTACCGTCATACTTAGCTTCAGAAGATTTTATTTCTTTTGCACCAAAATATCTAAGAGTAGTTTCAGTCCAGTCTTTACCATTTTTATTTAAATACAACTGTTCTCCCCCAACCATTTCTTTTCTACTTTTACTACTCCAACCAAGCTCTCTAGTTAAAGCGTAAACAGCAGCTGGAGGTAATTGTCTTATGTCAAAAGGTAGGTTGTTTAACACCTTGACATTGTGGCTTGATCTTTGCTCAATCAATGCTGCTGTTTTGTTAACGTTTGCTAAAGAAGTGCGAGCACTTTCTACGCCTAGACCCTTACTTATTTTAGCTATTGCAGTAGCAGCACTTTTTTCAAAAAGTTTATACTCTACTTCTGTTAATCCTAAATCTTCTCTATTAGCTTTGTCTATAGCTCCAACTTTTTCTTCAAGACCTAGTCCTCTAGCTTTTTTGTACTGTTCTTCAACAAACTTTTTAACATTCTTGTCTACAATTTTACTTATAGTCTCAGCATTAACACCCTCCTTATTTAACATGTTTATGTCTTTAATGCTAGTCCTGCTATACACGCCAGATCCTCTACCAATACTAATATCAGTCTTTAACTTGTTGATGTTTTCATACATCGCTAGCTCAGGCGCAAATTCTGGTATTAGTTTTATTCTTTGTCTTGTTATTTCTTTACCCCAAGCTCTTACTAATGCTTTTACCGGTTGTCCGTTTTCGTACTTTAAAGCTGTATTACCATCTTTTTTAACACCAAAAACTTCTTTAAACTCTACAGGATCTATTACGGGTTTTTTAGTTTGGTATTTAGGACCAGGACCTGTTTTTGCCCTCACAGATCTTTTATTGTAAAAAGGTTCTAAAAGAGCTTTTCCTTGTCCAGTTGATTTAAAGCCCATACCCTCACCTAAATTTCCTTCAATCAAAGATGTTGAAAGTATACTAGCCATTTTATTTATTACATTGTGCGTAGCTTCTATATCTTGTACATTAAGATCTTTGTTTTCTAAAACTTTTCTTGCAAGCTCAGGTGCTATTGGCTTACCTATCATTTTTTTAAGTATACCCTTACCTTCTTTATAAACAGCTCCACCCACAAAAAACTCTGCTGTTTTTAAAGGAGAAAGATCAGGTATATTTTTTATAGTTTTTCCTTTTAAATCAATAGTGCCTATGTTTTTTACAACATCATTACCGTGTTCTATAAGTTTTTCACCTTTTGCTTTGTTAACAATAGAAACCTCTTTAACATAAATCATTTTACCTTGCTCTGCATCTAAAGCTTTATTAGAGTTTTCGTTAGTCATTTTACTAACTTTCTTAGCAGTAGTCTCGTTTGACATGCTAGATGTTTCTAACTTGCTTTTCATGTTCTCTAATATGCCAGAGTATTTTTTAGGTAACAAACCATTCATGTAAGCTCCAAACGGTATTTTTTCTGGCTTTGCTAGTTTATCTCCGTTTTTGTCAACAACTCTTTCAGCTTTGTAAGTTCTAGCTAAATCAATTAGCTTCATAGAGTAAGAGCTATTCCATTCACTAACGTCATTCATTTTTAAACCTTCTTCTAGTGTAAGGTTATTAGCCTGTCCAGCTGCTTTTCTAGCTAGAGCATAAACTCTACCCATATTGTTTTCTATAAGTTTGTTTTGTTGAGCTTTAGAAGCTATAGTGTTTCCTTGAGAATCTTTCAAACCTTCTTCAAGAATTTGTTTTTGTATTTCTTTATTTTTTTCTACAGTTTTTTCAGTTGTTTTAGACAATCCTAAATCTGCAGCTATTTTATCAATTTCAAAAGCATCTGTAGTTTTTGATTTTAAAACACTTTCACCTTCAACAAAACTTCCTTTACCTATTGTTTTAGCTACAAACCCTACATCGCCTTTTTGTATTGCTTTAATCATGTTAAACAAGCCCTCACCACTATTAACACCCACAGTGTTTAGATTGTTAAAACCATGAGATCTTAAAAGGTTTATAAATTGATCACTAATTCTACTACCTAAGCTACTTGTTTGTTTTACCTCGTTGTTTTTTAAAACATCACCAAAAACCGTTAAATACTCTTCGTAGTATTCGTTGTCTTTTCTTCTTTTTCCATTTTCATCATACCTATATTCTTCTTCAATTCTTTTTTCTACAGCTTCTAACTCTTCTGGTTTAAGCTTTTCTTTAAACTCATTTATAAACTTTATTCCTTGTTCAGAAACTCTTTTTCTTACTTTTCCTTTTGCATCAGTATAAGACTCTTTTAAATGGTTCTTTAATATAAGGTGGCCTACTTCGTGGATAGGAGTTCCTAGTTGTCTTTTCTTTAAAGCTTCTTCTTTGTTTATTATTATCTTGCCCTTCTTACCATTTTTACCTTCAACAAAAACACCATCACCTTCTCCATAAATCTCTTTAAATTTAGCATCTGGCATTATTTCAAAACCAGAACCAAATCCAGCGGCTATATTTTTAGCTATCATCACCTCTGCTTGCATTTTTATCTTTAAAGCTTTGTCATAAGATTTTGTGCTTTTTTCAACAGAAAGTCCTACTTTTTCAGCTTCAATTTTTAATTTTTCAACCTCTCTATTGTTCATTATGTCAAAAGCGGGGTTTGACTCTTTTGATTTAGATTTTAGTTCTTGAATTTTATTGCCTATTTCAGTTAGTTTAATTAAATCGTTAATTAAATTTTTTCTTTCTTCACTATCAACGTCTTTAATTCTAGCATCGTCAACAATGCTTATTATTTCTTTGTAAAAACCTTTTTGATTATCAAGTTGTCTACTTAAATCAGTACCTTTGGTAGCTCCTAACTTAGCTTTTAGTAAATCAAACTCATGCTCTTTTAAGTTGTTAAAGCTTTCTATTTCCTCGTTGTTTAGTTTTTTGTTGGCTTCAATTTTATTACCTATAACAAATAATTTTGCTAATTGATCATTGTATTTTCCAGCTTGTACGGCAGCTTTTTTAGCCGCAGTATTTTCATTAAAAGCCTGTAAGTCTCTAGCATCATTATTTATCTCTTGTACTTTTTTCTTTTTAGCTTTGTTATCTAAATTGCTTTCAACAACTTCTTTAACAGCTTGCTTTCTAGTTCTACGTATTTCTTCTATACTAGAACCTTCTTTTATATTAAGTCTTTTAGAAGCTCTTCTAGAGCTTATTGTAGATCCCTGCATTGCCAGTATATCTACACGCATACCGTTATAAAGCTTTGATAAAGTTGCTTTACCACCAAACATTGTCATACCTATAAATGTTTCACCTAGTTTTTGTTTTGTTAAAAACTCTCCCATTTCTTCAGCAGAAGAAAACTCTCCTTCTTCCCAAAGCTTTGTAGCATTGGCATCCATTATTTGTGAAAAAGCCAGTGTAGCTGTACCTATAGTGGCGCCTGTAGTAGAGTTTGCTAGCGTGCTTATTACTTTTGATTGGCTAGCTAGAGCAAAAGGTTTTGTAAAAATATTTTTCTTTTGCATCAACCTGTTTAACGCTTTACCAGCGATAAAATTACCAACACCTAAAGAGCCAGCAAAAGTAGGGTCAAAGTCGCCAGTTTTAGGATTATAAACAAAAGGATCTGCGTCAAAAGCTTTTTTACCAATAACATCAGCTCCACCAAGTACAGCAATCTCTTTAATACCAGCCAAAGAAGCACCTACTACGTTCCTGAAAACCATACTATTAGAAGATCCAACAATAAATTTTTGAAGCAAGTTTACTCTAGCATTTAAAGCTCTTTCAGCACTTACAGTTTCCATACTAAGAGTCCACGCTTTTTTACCTTTTTTTACGTTTTGTATTAAACCTACTGGTATTTTTTTAAAAGCAGCGACTGAAAGTGCTAGTGGAGCTAAATGTACTGCAATATCTCTACCTCCTTCCATAAGGTTTGCAAACGAACCATTAATCTGCTTTCTTGTCATTTGGTCTCCCGCAGGCTTAAAACCAGCTGATTCAATTAGTCCATCAAAAGCCTGTGAAAGCTTGTCAAGATTATTTTGACGAAAACCGTTAAAAGCCTCTAAAATAAAATTTTCTTGTGGAGCTACACCCATGTCAACATTAGCTTCATAAGCTATGTTTAGAGTTTTAAAATTAGTTAAAGCTTCATTAAACTGCCTAGCTATTGGACTTTTTCCTGGTATTTCAGATATACCAGCTGGCAACTTACCTGTTTTTAAAAATAGTTCAATAAACTTTTTAGTGTCACCATAACCACCTAGCCCAGTTGAATTCATTATACCTCTACCTGTTGTAAAGTGATCTTCTGGGTTAATGTCTACAGAGAAATCTACAACACCAACATCTTGACCATAACCAGGGTTTGTCGCCTTTATAAAATTCATAGCCGCAGATTTGAATTCAAAAAAGCTTTGATTTCTCATGTCTTCTATAACATCTTTATCTGTGGTTTGTATTAAGTTTTCAACATTTTCAGCTACTAAAGTTGGAACGTATCTTAAAAATTTACCGTTAGTGTCAGTTAAAGATTGGTAATTGTATTTTTTCAACAACCCTTGTCTTTCTTCTTCGCTTGAAGCATTTTTTATGTCTAACTGCTCAAAATCCATGTACGCGTCGCCATATCCACCAATTTCACTACTAACGTTGTCTTCTAATCCACCGTTTTTTGATAAGTAAAATTTTTTATGTTCTTTAGATTTAATTTTTATATCTGCGCGTCTAGCATCTTCAATGTCTTCAGATTGTTTGTAAAAACCTTCTCTTACATGACCATATTGATCTTCAACTCCATCTCCATAGTGTGGGCTGTTAGATATTGTGCCCATCATACCACTAGGCTCGTAGTAAAGCTGTTTAAAAGGTATGTTTTCAGCGTCTAATTCTGCTTGAGATTTCTTTAAAGGATTTCGTATTTCACTTTGCTCAGCAGCTTCTTTTTCAACTTCACCACTAAGATCATTTAATATTTTAATGTTTGAGTCAATACCTCTTTTTGTAGAGTCAGATGTTGAAGATAAAAGATCAAAAAAGCTGTTTTCATCTTCACTGTTTGTCAATTCTTTATCCACCTCTTCTTTTACCTTTAAAGTTGGCTGTCCTAAGTATTTAAAAGGATCTTCTATTATTTCTGTCATATAGTTATTCTATTGCTAAAGCATTCATTATGGTTTGCTCCATATTATCTTTATTAAGATACTGCATTGTTGGGCTTGCGCTTGTAAGACCTTGTTGAAATAAAAATGGGTTTTTATTAGCTGGATGGTTTTCAGTCCATTGTCCTTGAGTAGTTTCTTTCATAGACACTTCTTCTCCACTAGCGCCTGTTTTAACAAGATAAGACAATCTACTTGGTTTTCCTTTTTTACCAGGGTGAACCCACTTAACTGGTGAAACGGAAACACTACCAAACCTAACTTCTTGAGTTAAACCTAGTTTATTTTGAACCTTAACTCTTCCAAGAAAAACTTCGTTGATTTGACTTTTTGTTTTTGTTTCAGAGATTTTATCAGGGTTGTTAATGTTGTATGTTGACTGTGCTTTTGAAAGAGTTTTTCCATAATGGTCTATAGCTCCTTGTCTAACTTTTTCAATATCAAACTCTTTACCTGGTACCGCCCAGCTTGGTTTTCCCAAAGCTTCATAAGGAGAAGTCATATTCATAGGCGCGTCAAAAAAAGCTGATATAGCTTGATTTTTACTTCTAACTGTTGATTCAATATCCCAGCTTACTGGGTTACCTTTTTTGTTTTTTCCTTCTTTAATTTTATTAAAAGCAGCAAGAGCTTTTGATCTAAAGTCATCATTTATAGGAACTAAGTTGTCCATTAAATCATCTTGCTCTGTTTTTTTAAGATTTATATCAGTACCATCTGACTCAACGCTTGTTCCAGTGTCGTAAAAAGTATACTTTTTAGTTTTATCATTCATTTTACCATTTACCTCCCCACCAAGAATTCTAAAATTTCTATCAATATCATTTTGAAAAAATTCGTTTGTAAAGCTAGAAAAATTAACATCTGTAGGGTTTCCGTCACTATCTAAAGCAAGTTCTTTAAACTGTACCTTTTTTTGTAAAATATCTTTATTGGCTTCGTTTACCTCTTCTACTCTACTTTTTGCGCTTGATTCGTTTTTACTATTAGGATCTTTTATAAAAGCATTAACACCCGCGTTGATATACTCATCTGAATCAAATGAATCAGGAACAGCTGACTGTGATTTACCATCAAGTATTTTTTGAGCATCTGCTTCTACGTCTGCAATTTTCTTCGCTAAGTTTTTTCTTTTAGCATCATCTCTTTTGATAAAACCATCCATAGCCTTATCCATCTTGTCTGTTATTATATTAAAGTTGTTTTGAGGTTTAGTGTAAACCCCTAACTCGCCTTGTATTAATGCTTTGTTTGCCATATTTATTTTTTTTTATCTAATCTCTTAATCCTAAAAACCCTTTACCATCTTCTCCCATAGCTTCTTTAAAATAATCAGTACCAGCTAAACCAACCATTGCCGAGCCCATACTTCCTATACCTCCCATAACTTGGTTTTTAGCAGCTTGTATTGACCTGTTAGACGCTGTAACTCTAGATTGAGCCATTCCCAATAGTGTTTCTGTTCGGTCTTTTTCTAAATTCATAGAGTACATTTCTCCTTTACCTACCAGTTGATTAACCTGCGATTGACCTTTAGCCGCTAGCCTTTGATTCATAGCCTCTTGCTTGCCTATTGAAGCAGATGCTTTTTGTAAGTTTTTATTACCTTGGTTTGCCATAACTTGAGCTAACCCTGCAACACCAGAACCTCCAGCCGCACCTCTTAATGTGTTTAACATGTTAGCTTGTTGTTGGTTTTGTTGTTGAGCCACAAACTCAGCTTCCTTAAGGTTAACTTGTAAGTCTTCGTATGGATTCTCTAAGTTTTCATAAGGATTGCTAGTATCCATGTTCATGTAATCTTGCTTAGAAGACTCATACTCTGCTTTAGCTCTTTTAGCCTCTGCTCTTCTAGCCTTACCACCCATTAAACCACCAAGGGCTTGCAAAGCACCTGGTATAAGAAAAGCAGCAGGCGCTATAGCTTGGTAAACGTTGCCGTCGCTAAAAGCAGAATAAGTTAATATTTCTAAAATAATTTCAATCATATTTTTGTTTTATATATTTATAATTACAGTTTTTCACTGTTATTTACTACTTTGTACTACTTCAGAGCTAACAGAAAATAACTCAATAGAACTAGTAGAGTCGTTTTTTAATTGTACCTCGCCATAATAACCTGTTAAACCACTGGTATTTATAGTGTTACTTTTACCAAATAAAAAGTACGCGCCAAAATCCGGAAGCTGAGTTGCATCGTCCACGTACACATCTATTGTTTTTCTATTGTCAGAAATAGCTATGCAACTACCTAAAAGCTCAACATCTCCAGTTTGTTTTGAAGAAGTGACATTAGCGTAGTATATCAAATCCCAAGACCCAGTGTCTGAATTACTACTATCGTTGGCGGTTGTTGTAGGTTTTGCCTGTAAAGATGTGTTTACTTCGTTGTCAAAAAATACTTTATATGTTTTAAAACCCATGTTATGTAAGTGTTATAATGTTATTAACCTCTATGTTTGAAGAAGCGTTTATTCGACCTCTATCTAGTATCCTGACAGCTCCAGATATTACAGCTCTAGCTTTTCCTGTGAAAGTTACAGATGTTACAGCTTGTGTTGTTACTTTGCTCAAAGTAACCTCATCTCCTATGCTAGCTGTTACTAGAGTGGAGCTTGGTATGCCAGTTCCAGTAACCACCATTCCAATGTAAATATTTTGATTCGCAACGTTTAGTATTAATCTATTAGTACCACTAGTGTTTGTAACTGCTGTGCTGCTATACACACGAACGTTGTTTATTTCTATTTTAGGTTCTTCAAGAATTATAGTGGTTCTAGTAGCAGCATCACTACCAATAACTATTTGACCACTAGCAGCAGAGCCACCGTTGTTTGTAAAAGCTGCTATTGAAAAACCAGCACTAGTTTTTGCAATTTCACCATTCGAAGCAGCTAAAACATTCCAACTAACAGGCATTAAATCAGAAGAATAACTTGAGTTGTTTGCTTGCCCAACGTTAGTTATAGCTGGTGTAGTTAAAGCTAGGCTCCAGTCACCACTGTTACTACTTGAATTAACTAAAGTTAAAGTTACGGTTACTGGTTGAAACTGTTTGATGGTAAAAACAGACGAGCTTAAACCAGCTAAAGAGTTAGCAAAACTATTACTACCTATTCTCGTTAAAGTAACAGTAAACGTTCTTGATGTAGACGTAGAGGGAAATGTTAAAGGAATTACAACAGTACCATTACTGCCTATTTCAGCAATAAAACCTCCCGTAGCGCCAATGGTTAGGTTGCCAGCAACAGTGCCTGCGGTTGCCCCGTTGAGTGTAATTGTTTTACCAACAAGGCTTACTACCGTCTTGCTGCTACCAACGTTTGTACCAGTAATGGACATGCCTTTGTATACTCTTGTGTTTTCTTTATTAACTGTTAACACTGTACTGCTCACAGTATCTACAAATGCTAAAGTTTGAGTTAGTAAACTTGCGCCACCAGTTATTATAGCGTTAACATTAACAGTAGCTCCAGGGTCTCCATATATTGTTAAGTTTCTAGTTTCTCCGTTGCTAGATATATTTGAATCGTTAAAAGATCTACCAGTGATTTTACTAGTTCTAACCACGGGTATAAACTCAGCAACAGAGTTAAAAACAATTTCATCACCAACAACAATTTCTCTAGGTATTTTATAATAAACATCAAAAGACCTAGTTGTTAAATTAGAAGAAGAAACAGCTCCAGTGTCAGTCATGACAACAGAGTAATTGTTTGGGAATTTTGTGTTTAAAAAACTTATTCTTGGCGCTTTATTAAAAACATGACCAGACGTGACAGTAAAAGTTTTGTTAAAAATGTGTTTTACTGTTAATGGCTGCCCTTGTATAGAGTAAGCTGTGTTTCCGTTAGATAAAGTAGCTGACTTAGCCGTGGTAGTCTCGGTGCAGTTAGTTATGTTTGATATTATTCTAGCCATAGTTTTTTTTTAAATTGACCCTCCAAGAACGTAAGAAGCTCCATATATATGATAAAGTATTTTTTGAGAATAGTTTGGTTGAACATAGTTATAAGGAACGGTAACAACTACATAGTTGTTTTCATCAGCGCTCGTGCCGTTTAAAGTTTGAGAGTTTGTAAAAACTATAGCAGGTGTTTGATCACTATTGCTTGTGTTTTCAATAGCACCAGGTGAGTTCATAGGTGGGTCATGGTGTTCTCCGTCTACGTTCAACTGATTCATACCACTAACTCTAACATAAAAATTAGCCGCATCTACAATTTCAGACCCTTGAGAATATACTTTACATATCTCAAGATCAACGTCGTAAGTAGAACCAGCATTTATACCACTTATAAACCTCCAGCAGTTAGACCACAAAGCCCCTCCATTGTTAGGGTTATCTTGCCAAATCGAGCCAAACGGAGTAGGTATAGCCCATATGTTGGAAGAGGATTGTGTAGGGTAACTACCTTGAGACCAATGAACTATATCATTTGCAGTTACTGTTGTTATATCTGCCGTATCATAAAGCCTCCAAAAGTTTTTGCTAAACTTTAAAGGTCCAAGAACAAAATTGTTTGATAAAGTAAAGTTAAAGGTACCACCAAAAGGACCAGTACCACTTACTAAAGCATCGTCCCTACAACCGTTTGCGTCAGTTATAAAATACATGTAGTGGATATTGGTTGTTGGTGGTTGGGAGAATGGACTATGCGCAGCGCCTTCTAAATTACTAAAAGTATGCGTGTGAACGTCATTACTCTCAGACATAGTAACGCTACCAATTTGTGTTGTTGAGCTAAAATAATTAGGAGCGGTTCCCGTTCCTTTTACTAAAACTGCCGTGACAGCACCTGTTGCATTTGTTGTGGTAAGAGCAATAGAACCGTTGTCACCAGCTTGATTGCTAGCGTGGGTAATTACGTGTGTAGTTAAAATATCTGTAGTGCTATCAACTTGGTCAAAAGTAATAACAACCTCATTCAAATTTAAAGAAGTATCTCTAACAGAGAACTGTGTTTGAGATGGCGTTGCAACTTTAAACGTTGTAGAGTTGGTGCCATTGTTGAAACCAGAGGGGTTAGTGGGTGTTGTAAATATAAAAGTTCCATTACCACCTCCAGCTGTCAATGTTACTGTTGATGCGTTACCGCTCATGTCTGAACCAACGCTTGATTTTGGGTCATTTAAATGGCAGACAGCACCGTTGTCACTTACAGCTGTTAAAGTTAAAGGTGGGTTTTCAGTCACGACCAAACTTCTAGTTGTAGTAGTGCTAGTGCCACACCCAGCGCTAGTGTCGGTTACGTTGTAGTAGTAAGTTCCACTAGCAAGGTTAATAAATTCATAGTATTCATTAGGAGAAGACCCGCTAAGACTTGCATCTGCAGTTGGACTACTCATGTTTGCGTTAAGTGATATTTTACCGTTAACGTAGTTTTCAGTTCCACCTTGTGGTTGTATTCTTATTTTACCATCATTAGCTCCATTGCTAGACTCTGGAGCGTGCATGTAACCGTAAGCATTTAAAGGAGAAGGTCCACTGATAACAAAACTTGTAAAATTTGGAGCTAAAACTGTTCCAGTATAATATTCTTTTGCAAATAAAGCATACTTATGACCAATTATACCAGCGTTATAAAACGTATAGTTTAAAATAGTGTTGCTGCCATTTACTGATTTTGTTATTTCGTTATCGTTATGCGTGTAGTATGTACTGTTTTCAAAACTAGGAACGTCAGCAGGTGCTGTTAGCTGAGAGTTAAAACCTAAATCAACTATTTCAAAAGCCCACTTACTGTTCCACCACCAACCATTTGTGTCTAGTGTTGGAGCAATTATAGTAAAAGTTATATTAGCATTTATACCAACACATCCAGGAACTCCGTAACTAGTCATTGGGGAAGGAAAGAAAGGAGACGCTTGAGATTGTAAAAAACCAGGAGTACCTAAACCTTGACAAGAAAATTCTTGAGGATCTATATTGTCTGATGTTGATTGAACACCTTTGATGTAACTAAACCACTTACCTTCTTTCTCAACAAAACTAGGTATTGACCCGGATTGTTCGTTTGTTTCTATAGATTCTACATACCAACCTTTACCTTCGTAATCACTTAAAAACTCGTTTATTTCTAGTGAAGTTTCAGAACCAACATCTTTATTGTAAAGTCTAGACTCTGACCCCTCATAAGATATTGTTTTAAATTCTTTTATTGTTGAAGGATCATCGTTAAACACAAACTTAATGCTTGAGTCATATTGAGTTCCATAAAAATTATTTTTTGTTTCACTCGCACCGTGTTGCCATATTTCTCCATCAAAAACAGTGTAATACACGCTGTTTAAAGAAAAACCTGACTGAGGTATAAAGCTTTTAAAACTAGTCCAACCTCTAGTTTTTTCAGTAAAACTTAAAGTAGAGTCTTTACTTGGCTGAGCATACTTAAGAGTAACATTGTAAAGGTCTTTGTCTTTGTCGTAAGATCCAATTATATTATTTGTAGAAGGTAAATTCTTTTTAAAATATGAAGTCATACCCTTCTGCGAAATGTTTGTTATACCATCGTTAGAAAGTCTAAGCACAGAACCTCTGTTTTTATCTACAAAGTAAACTCTATAATCATAACTAGCAAAGCTTTCTGGGTTTTTTGATATACCATACTCGCCGGTAAATGGTATTGATTGACCAAGAACCCTGTTGGTAGATATTATATTTACATTCCCATCAGCATTGTATAAAGCATCTTTGTTTGCTAAAATTTTTATAACTTTATCTTCGCACAAGGTTAAAAGGTTTGTGTTTCTAGTAAAAAGCTTTTGTATAGACCCGTAAGAAGGGTTTATGTCTTTAGTTATTTTTTCAGCCTGTATAAATTGATTTGTTTCGTTAAGACCTGATTTAGCGTTAAATATACCAGAGTATATAAGCCCTGACTTTCTATTTTCTTCCTCGTAAGGCTCGTCTAAAACAGTACTTACTCTAGGCCCTTTGTCTATAAAAGCTGCATTAAAATCATCTTTTATTCTATTAGATTCAACACCGTTACCCATAGCTACACAATTGAAATAATCTAAACTAGAGTTTCTTAAATGAACAACGTTGGTACCACTTGCAATAATAGATTCTAGTAAAAATTTTTGACTTCTATTTCTTGAAACACCATTCTTGTCTAATAAGTTATTTGTTTGCTCTATTGTTACAACAGTAGCGCCACCACCGCTTCTAAAGGGAACATCGCCCGTCGTGTTAGCTGTTGTAGTTATAGTAAGTCCATTATTAGATACGGCTGATATTGTTGTTGTTGGAAAATTACTATGATCAGAATATATTTTCATACCAACTTTTGGTATCATAATAGTTTTTGGAGTTTCATAATAAAGGTTCAAATCTATGTTTCTAGATTTTTCTATTTCAAAAATAGCAGGACTGTCTGTGTAATAAGTTTTAGCGTTTACAACTTCTTGAATAGTCATAAATCTTATTTCATTGTCTAAAGTTTTACTATTTGTATCTATTGTATTGTGAGAATCTAAAGCATCAACTAAAGCCTGTGTGTCTGTGTGAACCGGTTGATCTAGTGTAAGAGTAAACCTTATTCCTCTCTCTACGTTTGGAGAACTTGTATCGTCTTCAGTGTTTATAACAAGATCTTTTTTTACGTTTAAAACTTCGTAAACAGTTTCGCTAACATCGCCATACAGTGTAAATTTAGTACCAGCCGCCGTTGACAAAGATTGATACATTTGGTAAGTGTCTGGGTGAAAAGTATCTTGGGCTGGTGGATAGTAATTGCTGTCTGTGTGACCAAAATTTCTACTAGGCCACAGTCCAAATATTCTTATTTGAAGCTCGTTGTCTACATCCCCTCCAAAACCGTAACCTTGCTTAGGAACTGTTGATACACTTCCGTTTGCTGATCGAGGATCATGAGAGTATCCATAATCAAAAGCATACACTTGCCCTCTTGGTGGCGTACCTCCTGGAGGGTCATAAATATGCCCGGTAAAAGGGGTGAAATCTTGGCGAGTTCTTGTTTTTCCTGAGGTACTAGAGTTGAATGGCTCGTATGTTGACAGGTCAAAATCTGACGAGTCACTTACAATTTTGTTAAAAGGAACAGAGTTTGTTATACGTGTACCAGCTGTTTTAGACTTGTTAAAAGCTAGTATATGTTTTTGCATTTGATCATCAGTCTGCACTTTTATAAAAAACTTACCTTCAAATTCAGATTTGTAATTTTGTTGATCTTCGTGGTACCACTCTAAAGTCAAAAAATTAACAGGACTTCCAGGGTCACCTCCTGTAAAAGCTATATCAGGTCCAAAAGGTTCTATCATGTTGACTCTATAATGATCACCAAGCCCACCATGCTCACAAATTCCTGTTAAATTTCCACTTCCTAAAACAGCCTGAACACTTTCTACCTCATACCAATTACTTTTTATATTTCCTTTTCCTATTCTAAAATATCTTCCATTTCCAACGGATTGATCTGCAATGTGCTCTAAAGAGCTGCTAAACATTACAGATGCGTTTAATTCAATAAAAGATCCATTTTCAATTGGGTATCCTCCGGCGTAATTATTATCATCATGTCCTGTTAAACGTGGAGCATTACCACCACCTCCCTCTCCTCCGGTTACCGCCCCATGAAATATTTTTCTAGTTTTAACAAATTCGGGAGCTTGTGATTCTTTAGCTAAAACTTTGTATTTTACCGTGCCAGAGTTTTCTTCACCAACAGCCTCATCTCCACCGTGTGATTTTTTCAATACTAAATAATCATCTATACTAACTTTGTTTATATCTGCAGAGTTAAAAGAAAGCCAAACGTTTTCTTCTTCTACAGCGGGATATATTCTATCTAAAGCAATGTTGTAAAAGTCGTTTGAAAAAGAATCTTTTATAAAGTATTTATAAAAAGAAGCCCAGCTAGGATGTTCACTAACAATTTGACCTTCAAATAAGTTTATTTTTTTAGAATCTGATTGCGTTATTTTAACATTAGAATTTCCAGTTGTTAAAATAGGTGATTGTCTACCCAACTCATCTAAATAAGAAATACCAAGCTGGTAATCTCTTAAAGATTTTACTGACAAATGAGGTCCAAGTGGAATTATTGGGCTTGATTGTTTTGTTAGCCTTAAATCAACTTTTTCTTCTATATTGTACTGCTGTGTATAATTACCATAAACTATTCTATTACCAACAACTTCTTGAGCTAAAGCTTTTCTAGGTACATTGTCGTATGGTCTTAAAAGTTGATTTTCAGGTATAGAATACTTTATATTTTCTTTAGTTATGTATTTGTATTCTTGAAAACTGTCATCGTTTACATAAGAATCTACAACATACATACTAACACTGTCTGACATTTTAATTATTAACTCTACTTCTTTAACATCGATGTCTTGTTTATCAAAACCAGATAAAGTTATTTTTCGAACATCATTTTGCATTGTAGGGTTGTTACCAGTTGTGGTGTTGTAGTTGTATTTACTTGAAGGGTTTATAGGTAAAAAAGCAACTTTTGTAAAAGGAGAGATTGCTGAGTATTCATTATCAACGTACTTCCATCTATAAGCAAATCTTGGAAAATCATCTTTATACAAAGCGTCGTCTTGCTCTAAATCAACATTCCAATCTATAAACGTAGAAAGAGGAGCGCCTGCTAGTAAAAAGTTTTGAGAAACACTAATAATAGAACAATTAAAAGTGTCGTTATTGTAGTTAGATGTAGCTCCTGGAGGAGTAAAGCCAGTCGTGTTATTGTCAGGATCGTATGCCCAAGTAGTTAAATGTCTTAGTTCGTTCCAAAAACCTCTAACTAAAAGCCTAACCTCTAAAACCTCTTCTTCACCATTAATATCACAAATGGATGAAAGTTTTATGGTGTCACCAGCTTTAAACTCAGCTTTTGGAATTGATAAAAAGTCAATATGAACATCTCTACCATTGTAATCAACTATTTGATCTGGATGGTTTACAACGTTTGTCCCTGGTGGTTTTGTTTTTAAAATATTGTTTGAATCTCTATAGGTCCAAAAACTTTCATTTACATCCAAACTTAAATAACCATTGCCACTTGCTATAGTGTTTACAGGGGTTCTGCAGCTTTTGTTAGTAACAGAACTAGACCTAGTAGTGTTAGATAAAGACATTTCTAGCGCATTTAAAGGATATGGTCTAGCAACCGTAATGTTAGTTCTAGCTACAAGCCCTTTGTTTACTCCCTCAACTTGGTAGTAAGTGTGTTGTTGAAATATTTGTTTATTGGTTTTTAAAGTCACTATCACAGTGTCTCCAGTGTCTACTAAACCAGCCCCAGTGTTGCCAGCTCCAAAATACAACTCATCCCAAGCTCCGCTGTTGTAAACGTGAACAACTGTTGGGCTAACTACACTGTTGTTAGCTTTTCTTACTTTTATATCTAAGTATGTAGGGTTTACAACATCGCTAGTTCCAGTACCAAAAGGCACTTGATTAAAACCAAAACCATCGCGAGGGTTTGCTGTTAAACTAAACTTTCCACTACTAGACCCACCATTAGCAATTGAAGAGGTTACTGTTATGAAAACTTGAGAAACAGAACCTTGCTTCATTCTGTCTACGTTTATTTTTTTTGGTTCATTTTCACCGTCTGTCCAGTATAATATTCCATTTAAAAGATTTATACCTGTTATGTAGTTATTGTCATTAAATTCTAAGACAGGACCTGGGGAAATAGAGGAAGCTGGTCTACCTTTATATTTATCTACAATGATAGGCACTATACTGTTATCTAAAGGGTTATACTCAACTATAGCATCGATACCAGAGCTTTTATCACTAGCACTGTATGTTGCTCCTGAAACAAACCATATAATTTTATCTTCTTCAGTGTCAACAGCATAACCTACACAGGTAGGACTAGTAATACCAGTGGCTGTTCTTAAAGCATTTCCGTCAATATTTTTAACCGATCCAACATCAGAACCTTCTGAAGTAACAATATCAATATTGTTTGCTTCTCTGTATTCTCCTTTAGGTACAAGTCTTTCGTCAAGGTCTTTGTTCATCTTCCCCGACGTGAAAATATTTTTAATCTCAGGCATATACTAGTGTTTTATTTGCTTAGATTTACCTCTAAGTATTTGAGTTAATTCTTCTAATTTTAAATTTGATAGTCTTAGCTTAGCTGTTCTAACTGAAGCAAACTTTGATTTTCTAAATCTATTTACAATGTACTCTTGTACATTAGCTCTAGTGTTTACCATTGCAAATGCTATACATGCATACATAGCTTCTTCAGCAAACTTATGAACTTGCATTTCATCATCAGTACCTAAACTATCGCTTATATACTTTAAGGTTACAGTTTTTCCGTTAATGTTAGAGCTAAAGTGAATTTTTCCTTTGTTTTCGTCAATATAAAAAGATCCATTAACTTGTGAATGCTGAGGGTCTAGGCCATATCTTCTACCCTCGTTTATATCATAATGATCTGAGTCGTAGTTGTAATCTTCATTGTTGTTTTCACTAGGCGTTGAAGATTTGTAAGAGTCCCAAGTGTCTGAGTCAGTTGTTGCTAAATCAGTTCCATTATAAGTGTATGACCCGTTAGTGTCTTGAGTTATAGCTGTTGGGTTAGAGGTTTTTATAGCAGGATACAACACATGCTCTATACCAGCACCATCTTTATAAGTAACTTTTACATAGTTAACGTAATCGTGCGGTAGTACCATCTGAAGAGAACTAGGTATTTCTATCTCTTGTGCTTTTGTAGATTTAAAAGTATCAAAAGACAACTCTTGCAATGCTCTTTGAGCGTGAAAAGCAATATCAGTTCTACTAGCTTTACCTATAATTTTTCCTTCTCCAACATATGCAACTACAAAGTTGTCTATTATATTGTTTAAAGAAGTAAATTGATAGTTTCCAAAATCTGACCCATTGTAATAAGCTTGTTGTGTAGTTCCGTCTAGTAGTCCCATTTGTTATTGTTTTTCTTGTTGAATTTTTTTAATATCTTCTTGAGCTGCCATTTGATAAAGACCTTGATCTTTTATTGCTATTCCAGCTAAAGTTAGTATTTTCATTACTAAGTTTGTTTCTTCTGAAGCGTGTAGTTCAAAATCAACAGAAGAGCTAGCATTGTAAAGAGCTGTACCATTTATTTCAGTGTAGCCCCAATTTGAAGAAACAGGAACTCTTACGTAGTTACATTTGACATCATCACTAGCAAAAGTTAAAACAACGTTACCACTGTTTTGAGCGCTATTTGTTGTTACATTTGATAGAGTTAGCGTTGTGCCACTTATAGCTTCAACCTTAGTGTTGTCGTTTATACCAGCACCAGTAACAGATTGTCCTTCTTCTACATATTGTAAGTTGTTAAATCCTTCCGAGTTGTTAGCATTTGGAAGAGTTATTGAAGTGCTACTGTTAGATATACCACCAGCAGCAACTACTAGCGAAATAAATACGCTTGCTGTTTTAGTTTGGTCACCAGTTGTTGTTCCAGAGTAAGGATATAATTTTATACTTGTATTATCTTTTCTAATAAAAACAGGTCTTACTTTATTAGGTTTTGTTAAAGGTGATCTGTTTAAATATATTAAATCTTCCTCTGTTATTCTTTCTGCCTCTGAAGCATTGCTGTCTTCTACACCTGTTAAATTGTATCTTAAAACAGTACCTAATCTATAAACATCAGTAGGTAGTGTACCAGTGCCAAATGCGTTTATTATTGTTATTGGTTGGTGTCTTTTTTTAAACGTACTTAATTTTTCTTCTAATAGCGGTATCATGTCTGCGTACTCAGTTTGATTTCCAGGAACCCTGTTGTAAAGGTTGTAATCATAAAAATACTGTTCAAAGATGTTTCTTTGAGCTTGGTTAGCAAACAAATTAAACTCTTGAGGCGTTACGTAACCTCTTTGCTCCTTGTTAGCTATAGCTAAAACTCTTTGATATACTGTATCTACACTTATTGCCATAATTTCTTTTTAGTTTGTAGTTTGCAATCGCCCCGAAGAGCGACTGCTTCTACAAGGTTTTTACTTCAATTGTTTTTCTATATTTGAATAAATCTCCATACCTTCATCAGTTTTAAACCAAGCGGCTAAAGCTGAATATGGATGTTCATCAAAAGGAACTGTACATAGTTTTCTATCGTTAGTTCCCCATGTAAACGTTCTTTGATCACTAGATAGTTTTAATATACCGAGTTCTGTTGCTCTAATACCAAAGTTTCTAAGCTGAACATTATCATCTTGCGCTAAGTCTAAGAATAAATCTGGATTTGACTTAGCATATAATAGTAAATCTCTTCTAAGCTCCTTAGAACTCATCTTAGACACTTTAGAACCTAACTCAACACGCATAACTGCTTCTGCCATGTCTATTTCCATATCCATTGCAGCGTTCAAAGCTTCTAATTCAACTTCAATATCAGCTACCTCATCAATAGCATCAGCTTCATTGTCTACTTCGTAATAAAGCTTATCTTTGTGTGGGTGGTATAAAGATAAAAGTTTTTGAAGAGTTACTTTGTTTTTTGGTACCCATAAACTTCCGTTCCTAAAGATTACATGATCTAACCTTTGGTCACCAATCATTTCGTCAACAAATATAGTTTTTTGATTTTTAGTGTACTTAAGCTCTCTTTCATAACCTTTTTCTTCGTCAAAATAATAAATATCAGTAGATTTTACCATGTAACTTAGAGGGGTTTTTTGACTTACCAACTCGTACATTCTATCTTTTATTTCCCATTTAGTTTTAACTTCTTTTTTAATAGGTTTAACAGTTTCTTTAACTGTTACTACTTTTTCTATATGCTCATCTCCAGGATCTCCCTGGTATGTAGCTTTTGTTTGTTTTTTTGCCATAATATAATATAATATAAATTAATAAAAATAAAAGCACCGAGGCCGAAGCCCCGGTTCTTTTAAAGTTTAATGCTTATTTCATTATCATGAAATTTCTAGCACCTTGTACAACTAAACATCTTTCAGATAAATAGTGTACTTCCATTGCGTCTAAGTCAGATGTAACAGCACCAACAGAACCAGTAACCCAAGTTTTTAATCTTCTGTTATCAGTTTGTGAAGCTCTATATCTAGTATGTAAGAATGGACGTTTTAGGTTTTTACCTAAGTTTTGGTCATAAACAGAAGAAACACCAGCTGGGATCATAACTCCTCTAACAGCTCCAACAGTATCCGTTGCGTTTATTAAACCTCTAGTAGATAAATCATTTAAGTATTTCCAGTCAGACTTGTAGAAATCATAAGATCCACGTCTAAATCCAGAGAAACCTAAGTTTAATGCCATATCTTCAGAATTGTCAAATACTCCGTAAGAAGTACCACCAGCTCCGTAAGAATTCATTGAAGCTAACATATCGTCCATTGCAAGAGCAGTTGCTCTATTTACAAACATCATGTTTTCTTCAATAGCACCTTGCTTGTCAAACTCAGCTAAGATAGCATCAAATTCAGCTAGGTCAGTAGCAGCGTTAACACCAGTTACACCAGTAGTAACATTACCTCTGTCTTCAATAGCAGCGAATAAACCTTCAGTACCTGTAATAGCGCCCGCGTTAGTACCAACAGAAGCATCAGCTAAAGAAGTAATACCATCATTAGCAGCTTTTTCAGCCTCAATCATTGTCATTTCTAAGTAATCAGTAAAACGACTTCTAGTATCACCTTCAGCTTTTAAGTACCATAAGTAACCATTTTGTCCATCTTCACCAGTAACTTCAACCCAACCAATAGCACCAGTATCAGATCCAGAGATCTCGTACTTGTCTTTCATGATAATTGGTTTGTTACTAAAAGATTTGAATTTAGGCTCATTAGCACCAACTCTTCCAGAGTTAGCTTTAGCATACTCAGATCCAAATACTAAAACTTTACAAGCACCATCAGCAATACCCGCATTGTTCATGTGGTCATGGCTATATGATTTTATTGTAATAGTTCCGCCAGTAGCTACAGCTGTAACATAAGCTTTTGCAGTTGCATTAGCATCTGCTATTAAAAGCATGTCCCCTACTCTAACACCATGATCAGCACCATCAGCAACAGCTACAGTGTCAGCGTTGTGAGTAACTACTAAAGTAGTACCAGTAGCACCCATTGTAGCAGTGTATGATAAATGTAGTCTACCTTGCTCAGACCAAACTACTTGGTCAGAAGTCATAGACTCTTCAGCTCCTACTTGTGAAAGAAATCCTGAAATTGTTCTGTTACCGAACACTTCAGCTTCTTTTTCCATAAGATCTGGTAAATATTGTTGCGCCCAACCTCCTGTTGCGTCCGCTGTAAAATCTATATACGCAGTCGCCAGCGTTTGTTTCGCTGGAGCTGGTACTAGATTGCTTGCACCTGTAATTGCCATAATTTTGTTTTTTTAAATTTAGTTATTTATTTTTAATTTTAAACTTAAAGTTAGGAGATTCGTTGTCAATCACTCTGTATTTGGGTCCGCTAGTGTTGTCGTTAGAAAACGACTGTCTAGGATCCATATTTATGTTTTTAGACTTAGCAACGCTTTGTTTTAAAGCATCCGCTTTACCTTGTTCATAAAAGTGATTAGCAATAGCATCAGGATTCATAGCTGTAAATAGAGATTTGTGGTAACCTTTAGCATCTGACATTTCATTATTTTCATTCAAGAACTTCTTGACAAAATTTTGAATATCACTTTGTGTTTCCTTAACCTCTGCAGCGTTCTTCACGTTAAACCTATACCTTTTTTCTCCGACGTTGTATTCAAAACCTTTGAACTTATCGTTAAAAACATTATTAGTTTTATTTAAAAAAGTGTTAGTTTGTTTTTTTGCTACTTTTTGAGTTTCTTCTGACTCCTTGTTGTACCTATTAAAAAAGTCCATAGCTTTCTTTTGTTCAGGCGTTAACCTTGAACCTGCTTTGATCTCTTCATAGTATTTAGACTTTTGCCCGTCTAAGTGGCTTTTAGCGCTGGCAACTTGCTCTTTAAGCGCTATTTTTTTCTTTTTTATATCTCTTTCGTCATCTTCATCTTCATCAAATAAAAACGAGTCTTCTATTAAAAAATCTATTTCTTCAGAATTTAAATGAGATTTTGTTTGTTTGTAATACTCTCTAAGAACTGTCATATCATCATAACTTGAAAAATCTTGATTAAGTTTTACATAATCGTCTAGTGTACCGCCAGTTTCCTCCATAAAATCTACAACTTTTTGTAGGTTTTCAGGTAAAACTTTTCCAGTTTCTTTAGCTTCTATTATTTCTTCAGCTAATTCTTCTGCTTCTTCCTTGACTTCTTCTTCGGTGATTTCTTCTAATACTGAGTCTTTTTCTTGTGTTTGTTCTTCCGACTGTACTTCTTCTTGTTTTTCTGTGGACTCGGCATTATCAAGCTCTGTAACCACTCCCTCGTCGACAGGGTTATCTTCTTTAGTTTCATTTGGTTTAGTTAAATCAACAACGTAATCGCCGTCTTCATTAGTATTGGTTTTAGTTTCTTCAACCTGTTCGGTTGGTTGTGTAGTTTCTTCAACTACGTTTTCTAATTTTTCTTCCATAATATAATATAATAATAATTAATAATTGCTATCTAGGATCAAACGCATCTAAATCAAACCCTCCACCCATAGTATCATTACTTGATGACTCAAAGTTTTTAGGTGCTTTACCGTTATTTCTTTGGTCAATCATTTCACTTTGTTGAGTTGCTTGAATTTTAGTTCTTTGATCTTTCCTATCTTCTTTTTCTTTTTCTTTATTGTTGGTTGTTTGGTTTTCCATGGTCTTTAACTGCATGTTCATGTTAAACTCCATTTGCATCAACTCTTTTTTATACATAACCTCTTGCTCCATTTTAGCAGCTTCAAGTTGAGATTTCATTTGCTCTAATTGAGTTACTGACTGTAGTTTTGCTTGCTCTTTTTGAATTTCCATTTGAGCAGCAGACTGTTGAGCTTGTATGTTTGCTTGTGATTGTGCTTGTATATTTTGTTGTTGTATTTGCTGGTCTTTAGCTTGTTTTTTCTTTCTACGTATTTTTAAAAGCTGATTAGCTAGTTTAACGTTTTTAATTTCTCTAAGGTCAATAGCATCTTCTAGCTCTATGCTTTCTTTAGATAACGCTACTTGTATATTGTTTTCTAGCATTTGCTTCTCTTCATCATCTGGAGTCAATTCTATAAATATACCAAAATCATACAAATAAAGCTCTTTAATTTCTTCTAAAGTAGCAACGTTATGTCTACCTATAGCTTGAATAAAAGCTTTTTTGGTAGGTGAGTACTCTAGTATATCTGATATTCTTAATGACAGAGCTTCTGCAACTTCTGATGTTAAAAACAAACCAGACTGTAGTATGTGTCTTGTTGCTGTGTTAGAGTTTGCTGCTGCTAGTTTTTGCACTCCAACTAAAGCATTTTTGTCAGGAGTACTACCGTCTCTCGCTTCGTTAAGCCCAGTGGTGTCTCTTATCATTTGTAAATAGTAATTATATGTACCAATGAGACTTTGCATTTTTTGACCACCAGAACCTGATTGTATTTCTTGTATTGGAACTTTACCTGGATTCTGATCACCTTCAGAAGTAAAAGATCTACCTATAACAGATCCTGTTTGAAAAAACATGTTTAATGCTTCTTGAGGGTTGTAGTTTGTGCCATTGCCTAAATCTATTTCAGCTAAACCATCAGCGTCTAAGTAAATACCATCTGGAACCATACGAGATAATACTTGTTGTAGTTTTAGGTGGGTTAACTGTATCATATCGGCAAAACCTGTTATACGACCTACCAAAGATTCTATCCTACCCTTGTACATTCTTGGAGCAACTAAACTATAGTTCATTTTGACTTTGGTAAAATCACTTTTAGGTCTTACCATGTTTTTAGCTAGCTCCCATTGTAATATTTTATCAGTACCAAGTATAACAGCGCCATCGTATAAAACTTCTACTCTTCTTGATAGCTTTTCAAAAGACTCTGTGTCTTCAGGTGGGTTAAACTTATCATTTTTTTCAATAGCTTTAGAAGCTCCACTACCAGTTGTTTTTATTTTATATACCTCATTATTATAAGTTTTGTAATTAAAATATAATACTTGAACTTTATTGCTATCTTCTTCTTTTAAATTGTTTCCTGTTTGATTGTAATTTTGCTGATTAAAATTTTTATTACTAATAATATCATTTAACTCACTTGTTGATAAATTTGGAAACTGTTTTATTAACTCATTTATAGGTATAGTTTTTACTTCGCCAATATAGTATATGTCATCAAAATAAGGCGACTCTGTGTAAGAGTAAACTAAATCTGTAGGGTCAACATATTTAATTGTAACACCTTCATGTGTGTTAAAACTAGTTTTTACAGCGCCTATACCTAAAACAGTTAGATCGTAAAAAAATCTCTTTTTTGTTAACTCGTACCTGTTACCGTCCATTAAAGTGTTTATAGCAGACTCTTCTGCTACTTCAATAGATTGTTTGTAGGTTAACTGCATGTGAAGAGCTAGTTCCTCTTCTGACTCTGGTAAAATATCTGGGTTGTTTTTTCTTAACTCAACACCTAAAGTGCCTAAAGCAAGCTCTGCAATGTTTTTGATTTTCATGTCGTCTAGTATAGATTTCATGTAGTCTGTTCTTTTTGCTAGTCCATTTGGATCTTGAGAATATGCTTTTATATCATAAGTTCTTTCTGCAATACCATTAACTACTATATCAACAAACTTAGGTATTACAGGTACTGGTTTCCAGTCTAAATTAAGATAGGACAAATCACCGTTTATAGATAACTCGTCCTTGTATTTTTGTATAGACTGCTCACCTCTAGCGTACAATCTTAAGTTGTGAAAATTATTGTTATTAGTTCTATATTTATTAGAACCTCTATCGGCATGAAACCACTCGTGCTGAATAGCTTTTGCTACCTTTAAACCATATTCACTTGAATTTTTTTCGCTATCGCTTACAACTTGTGAAGGAAAATAACTTTTTATAACAGACTCTGCCATATTTATTCTTTAATTAATTTAGATGTGTTGCCTTTGTTTGAGTATTTAGCAAAACTTATGTTTACTTTAGATTTTTGTACTGGGGCATTTGGTCTGTAAAGGTGTCGGTTGCAAGCCATAATAGCTAATCCTGAACTTATAGCTGCATCAAATTTTGTTCTTTTGTTTATATCAAATCTAGCCCAGTCATTAAGAAGCGTGTTAAAATATGTGTCCCCATAACTACCATCTTGCTTTAAGCCAACATGATCCTGTATGTACATTTCAATAGCCGCAGCATGAGCTTGCTTTATGTCTTCACTTGAATTAGGTATACCACCAACCTCTTTTTCAGCTACAGACAACTTGTTCCATACTTTATCTGGTCTGTTCATACTAAAACCTCTGTAACCACGTCTTCTAAAATAATACAATAGACGAGGTTTATTATTCTCTGCTAGTATAGGCATTCCATAAAACACACAAGCCATTAGAACGTCTTCAAAGAATATCTCTGCTGTTTGTGGTCTTGCTAGGTATTCTAAAAATATCATATTTGAAGGAGCTTCTTCCATGCTAAACTTAGTTAAACCGTGCAAAGCTCCTTTTGATCCTTCACCATCAACCGTACCTGATATATCGTAAGAGTCACAACCAAAAGCACCCATATGTTCGTTACCAGGGTATTTAACACCGTTCTTTATTATAACGTTGTTTTGTAATTGCATTTTAGGTGTCCAGCTTACTTTAAACCTACCTTGCTTGCTTGGGTAAAATATAACTTGAGAATCTTTCTCTCCATTAACCCATTGGAAATTACCTTTAGTTATAGGTATTGTTGTAGACATGTCTTCGTTGTAGTCTATCTGCTCGTATATTTTTGTTAAATTAAATATACTGTTTTTAGCTTCATCTCTAAAAGCATGTTCAGTAGTTCTAGGAAACTGTCTGTAAAATTCATTTAAAGCATCAGCATCACTTTTAAGACCATCAGCTTCATTTTGCCAGTTCTCTATAACACCAATGTCTATTAACTCTCCATGTGGGTCGAAGACATCATGATCTGGATTATCGAATACTGGAATTCCGTGTTCATCAATAAATCCTTCGTAGTTCCACTCCATTGGGATAAAAAGAGAATATAAACCAGACGCTGTCTGTCCATTACGATTTCTTTTTGTAACGTCTGAAGCATTGTATAGTTTTTTAAAGTTATCACCTCCTTTATCTAAAGCGTTAGATGTTGATCCCATCATACACTTACCTATGATCCTACTACCTAATCGTAAACAAGTTTTTGTAACTCTCCAATTGTTTAATATATTGTCTGGTCTTTCCCACTTACCACTTTCATCATGTACTAGTAGTTGTAGTTTTTCACCGTCATAGCTATTGTCACCTGTATTTTTCCAGTCTATAGTTGTATCTAGTCCTTGTATGTCTTCAAGCTTTTCGTTTGTTGTGATCTTCTTTCTAGTAAACTTAGACGCAGGTACTCTATAAGCGAGTTCTGATTTAGGCCGATCCATACCATCTTGAACAGGACTAAAGAAAAACGGGTAGTTAATTGATATAGGTACAACTTTGTCGGTAAACATTTTCTTAGCATCAGCTCCTGTTTTAGATAATATACCAAATCTTGAATCTGTTGAAATCGTTGCTTGATTGACAGTCTCAGCAGAGGACATAAAAGAAAATCCAGATCTTCTGTTTTTAAGATAGCACATACCGTAGCATCTCTTATCCGCTTTACACGCTTCCCAGAATATAAAGAACAATCTATTTGCTTCCCTAAAATCTGGCGCACCTACATCAATTTTACTCCACTGGAGATACATGTAGTGAGTACCAGTAATGTAGGTATCCTTCCCATTATTATTGAACCAAAAGCCGTCATCTCTTC
>Ga0307488_10000596_pt1 | contig 29952 bp, 31 predicted proteins | sample SB02metaG_FD_202248 | JGI IMG/M metagenome (GOLD analysis project Ga0307488, IMG submission 202248) | Sea-ice brine microbial communities from Beaufort Sea near Barrow, Alaska, United States - SB 0.2 | ecosystem: Environmental > Aquatic > Marine > Coastal | place: USA: Alaska | collected...
TTGCTCGACGCCGTCGGCGTTAATAAAAAGCACTATTAGAGACTATTTGAACTGCCGCCATCCACCGCAATGGTCTGACCCGTCACATAGCTCGCATCAACCGCCAAGAAGAACGCTGTTCCGGCAATATCCATTTCATTGCCGAGCCGTCCCATGGGGACATTGTTGAGCACCGAGTTCTGCTTCGAAATATCGTCTTCCTCATGCTCTGGCCACAAAATTGCACCGGGTGCGACACTGTTAACTCGCACGTGGGGTGCCATATCCAGCGCCATTGACTTGGTCATAGCGATATTGCCGGCCTTGGCAATGGTGTAGATTGGATGATCCTTCAGCGCCTGTCGGGCGTGCATATCAGAGATATTTACTACCGAACCGCGGGCAGCAGTTAGCTGTGGTGCCAGTCCTTGGGTGAGGAAAAAAGGCCCTTTGAGATTACTGTTGATCAGGTCGTCCCACTGTTCATTGGTGCACTGTTTAAGGGGTGTTGGATAAAAGCTCGAGGCGTTATTGATCAGCACGTCGAGACGTCCGACAGAGTTAACCAGTTGAATGATCTTGTCGATCCCGGCCATATCGTTGAGGTCGGCCTGCACCAGCAGGCAGCTATTGTCGCGCTGTTGGTTAAATTTTTCGCAGAGCCGGTCAGCGTCCGCAGCGGAGCGATTGTAGTGAATGATTAGGGTATAGCCGGCGTTGTGAAATAGTTCGGCTGTGACTGCGCCTATGCGTCTGGCGGCGCCGGTAATCAGTACTACAGGAGTTTGGCTGCTGTTGCTGTCGATCATAATTAGCTACTTAATAAAATAATGTTGTTTGAGTTCCGTCATACGTGCAGTACGGCGCAGATGTAATTGCCGACCAATTTCCGCCCCATCTATTCCAGCTTCGACCAGGTCGGCAACGCTAATATTGCTGATTGCATCGAGAGCCGCACGGAGGTAATTCGACGACGGATACTCGCGCTCTTCAAAACCGGTTCTGCCACGGGCATCGGCCTCGCAGCAGAGAATAAAGTCTTCAAGTCGGTCGCGAGATTTGAGTGCGCCTACGCCTTTTAGCAGATCGACGATGGTCTCTGGTTTAAGCTCTTGCGCCTTGTGGCACATCAGGTGGTACTCGGTGACAACCAGGGCTAATTGGCGCACATCGTTGGGTACCTTAAAGCGATCACAGACCGCATTGACGAGCGGCACACCTAGGGCTTCATGGCCGCGATGACTGGGCAGTATATGGTCTGGTGTGATGCCTTTGCCGAGATCATGGACCAGCACAGCGAAGCGAATTTTACTGCTATCGGAAAGACGAACCGACTGCTGCAGTGCCATTAGGGTGTGAATACCCGTATCAATTTCTGGGTGATAATCGGCGCGCTGTGGCACGCCAAATAGGCGTGAGACTTCAGGGAAAAGGACATCCAGTGCGCCGCATTGGCGCAGAACTTCGATAAAAACATCCGGTGATCGCTCACCCAGTGCGCGCTCGGTTTCTTTCCATACGCGTTCAGCGACCAGATAGCCGAGTTCGCCGCTGGTCGATATGGTGGTCATCAGCTCCATGGTTTCAGGCGCTATAGTGAAACCTAGGTGATAGTAGCGGGCAGCAAAGCGAGCTACTCGTAAGACTCTCAATGGATCTTCAGTAAAGGCATCGGAGACATGGCGAAGAATTTTTTTATCCAGATCAGCCTGGCCGTTATAGGGGTCGTAAAGCACACCATTATCATCTTCGGCCATAGCATTAATGGTCAGATCGCGGCGTACCAGATCTTCTTCAAGGCTGACATCTGCAGCAGCATGGAAGGTAAAGCCGCCGTAGCCATGGCCTGATTTGCGCTCTGTGCGCGCCAGGGCATATTCTTCGCCGCTGTCGGGTTTGATAAACACCGGGAAATCATTGCCCACTGGCAGATAGCCAAGCTCGACCATTTTCTCGGGTGTAGCACCGACCACCAGCCAATCATTCTCATCGCTGAAGTAATTGAGCAGTTTGTCGCGAACGGCGCCGCCAACTCGATAGATTTTCATGTAGATTTCCAGTGCCTGAACTAGTCTCTGAACTAATATCTGAATTTAATAGCTCAGTTTGCGGATTGTCTGCGTTTGAATTGTATGATTTTTAACGCAGTAGATGTGCGCTATTGTAAGGCTCGCTGAGTTTTAGCTCAATCAATAACCGGTTTTGCAGGGTGATTTCTAGGGAATGGAGAACAACCCACCAATGTCAAAAGTAACCCAGGTTTTTCTTCAGGGCATTGATGGGTTGAGGCGATTAACTAGCCTTCGCGGCTGGTAATCTCTAACAAATGATAGCCAAATTGGGTTTTAACTGGGCCATGTATCAAACCCAGTGCGCCGTTAAATACCACTTCATCAAATTCTTTGACCATTTGCCCGGGTCCGAACTGACCCAGATCACCGCCGCGGCTACCTGAAGGGCAGCTTGAATGTTCACTTGCCACGTTGGCAAAGTCTTCACCAGCTTCAATCTGTTGCTTTAGAGTTGCACATTTTTCTTCGCTATCAACCAATATATGTCGCGCACTTGCTGTGGCCATTCTATTTTCTCCATTGGAATTAGATTAAGGGTTTGTTAGACCTAATTATCGTAGCAAATAGGCAGCTTGTAAATTACTCAACGTCTTCGGTGCTGTGCATCAGATCGCGAAGTGCCTGTTTATCGAGTATTTCGATCTCTTTTTTATTCACCTTGAGGTACTGCTTGCGTTGAAAGTGGCCCAATACACGGCTGACGGTTTCAACGGTGAGACCGAGATAATTACTGATTTCGCCGCGGGACATTGGCAGCCAGAGGCGGGTCGGAGAGAGTTTTTGCTTGACCAGGCGATCGGAGATGCTCAACAGCAGGCTGGCGAGCTTCTGTTGTGCCGAATTTCCAGCGAGCAGGGCGATCAGACGTTGGTCGGCGTTGATCTCGCGACTGATCAGCTTCATTACATACTTTTTTATTGAGGGTATTGAATTGCCCAAATTATCCAGCTGTTCGTAGGGTATTTCACAAATGGCGGTAGTCTCAAGGGCGATAGCGGTATTTTGGTAGTGCTCATCGGCGAGCCCATCCCAGCCAAATACTTCTCCAGGAAAATAAAATCCGGTGACCTGTTCGCGGCCGTCGGAGTCAATGCAGAAAGATTTAATTGAACCGCTGCGAACCGCATAGATAGAGGTGAAGGGATCGCCGCTAAAAAATACTCCCTCCCTTGGCTGTAGCGGTTTTTTGCGCTCGATAAGCTCCTCGAGTTTATCCAGGTCATCGGTATCCAGACCCCGAGGCAGGCAGAGATGGTTCATACGGCAGGTGTGGCAACTAAGCGGTTTTGCGAAGCCGACGATTATCTTTTTCACTGAGGTCTCGATGATTAAAAATCCCTTTCAATAATGAGTCTGTAGGTGACTAGGTCATCAGCGACCATATTCTTAACGATCTCTGCAAGCTGTTATTAAAATCACCGGTTACAGCCTCAGGTCGCATCCTGAAACCCTGAATCTGCTGCGGTGGAATCTATCCATAGCCTATGTCAGATTGAGTATAGACCTTGAGTTGATTTACATCAGGTCGATTTTGTCTGTGCTTGGATAATTTCTGTCGCCCCAAAATTTGCCAGCTAAACTGAAACTAATGTTGATAACGCGAGCGCGGGAGTTGTAATGGAAAATATACTGGTGGTGTTAGATGGCTCAAGTAGTGATGAGCATGTTCTGGGGCAGGCAATTCAATTGGCCGCCAGCGATGGTGGCGACATACACCTATTTATGAGGGTCTACGATTCGATTGAAGAACTTAATCGCTATGTTGGATTCGACAACTATCGAGAGGTTAAACAGTCGATCCTCGACGAAGCCGAGGTCAAACTGCGCCGGCTCACTGACAAGTTTGGCGATCAGTTTTCATCGACCATGCATTGGGGGCGACGCTGGCACTTCAGTGTGGTGGTGGAGGCGAAAAAAGTTTCCGCAGACCTGATTATTAAAGCGGTACACCGGCATTCTCGCATAGCCGAATTTTTGCACACTCCAGAAGACTGGCATCTGCTTCGCGATGCAAGCTGTCCGGTGTGGTTAGTTAATCAGACCACAGCACCTATTGATCGGGTAGTCGCAGCCTTTAGCACCCTAGAAGAGACTGAAGATCATCGACGTCTGGGGGAGCGGGTGCTGCAACAAGCCCGTGATCTGGCCGCTGCACTGGGGGTTGAGTTACATGTGGTGTCGGTGGTTCCAGACTGGCTCCAGTCTCAGGCGGTTATCGGGCCAATGCCGGGAATGCCCGGCCAGTTTCCCACTGTGCTGGCAGATCTAGGCAGGCAGGTCCTCGACCGTGCCGACAAAATCATGCATGAGACTCTTAATAAACTGGGCATTGATGCCGATGTTACAGAGGTCAGAAGCGGTGCTGTGGATCTTGAGCTAGCTGATGCTGTAGGTGAAAGCGGTGCTTTGGTGATTGGCAGCGCCGCGGCGAGAAAGTTGGCGGCCAAAGTGGCGGGCAAGCTATTCGGCAATACCTCGGAAAAGGTTATTCATCATGCGCATGGGGATGTTTTGGTAGTCCACTAAAAAGGCCCACTAAAAAGGCCCACTGAAAAAGTTTGCCAATAATGGCCCAGTAATCATAGGCCATTATCAATTCTGCTCTGCAGAGGCTTTAAACTTCACCTTACTTTGCTGGCGTACCCCAAAGCTCCTCGAGACGTTTCTCGCGACCACAGCCCCAGCGGTAGTAGTTGTAACGCAGGGAGTTCTTTAGGTAGTAGTCCTGGTGATACTCCTCCGCCGGATAAAAGTGGCTCGAGGGAGTGAGTTGGGTGGCAATCGGTGCCTTGAGAAGGCCGCTAGCGGCGAGGGCATTTTTCGACGATTGGGCGATACTGCGCTGCTCTTCAGTTTGATAGAAAATCTCGCTGCGGTACTGCTGGCCGCGATCACAGAACTGACCGCCTCCATCTGTGGGGTCAATAGTTTTCCAAAAATACTCCACCAGATCCGCATAGCTGACAGTTTGGTCATCAAAAATCACCTGTACTGCTTCCGTATGACCGCTGCCGCCCGAGGACACCTGTTTGTAGGTAGGGTTCTTTAGTTGGCCACCTATATAACCTGATGCGGCAGATATTACGCCATCGAGTTTTTCGAAATCGCTCTCGGTGCACCAAAAACAACCTCCGGCGAATACTGCAGTTTGCTCTTCGGCAACGGTTTTTAATGTTACAAAGCTGCACAGACTCAGGGCGATTACAGTGACGACTAGGGGGAATTTAGGTTTCATTTTTGGCATGCTCCATGCTGGTTTTTGGGTGGTTCTATAGCGGCTAAAAGCGACTACCTGTTGCGCGCAGTTGGGGGTTGGAGTGCTAAATAGGCCGATAGTTTCAGCTTGCTTTGTACCCTGTATTTTACGCGTAACTCTGTTGTTCTGGTCAATTTGATACTTTTATTGCCGGCCTGGCAAAACTATTTTTTAACTCATTGAAATCTATGGAATTTAAGTTCTTGACGAAAAGCTGTTTTAGAATTATTTTCGCACCCTGAATGAGGTAGCGCGGTTGGCTACAACCTGTTGTGGGCTCTGGACTGAAGGATGACTGATGAGCGATGACGTAGAGCTGGATACAGACGACGATTTTGAAGAGGAGCCGGTAGCGGTACTTTCGGATAAGCGTCAATCTGAGGTGGACCTTGAGGCCCGTCGACGACTCGAGAAAAAACTTGAGGAGACGCGGATCAGAAAGCAAACCCAAGATTATGATTATGACTTTGATTGAGCGGCTTGGACTGTTCGCTCAATAGCCTTTGAGGCTCGGCAGTCTTGCCGAGCTCGCTTTAGTCGGCCTAGTCGACAATCACTTATTTCACCACAGCGCCCGCAGGCAGATTTTTAGGGCATTCTTTTGACATATTTTTTGCGACATCCCACGCCTAAATTTGGCATAATGCCGGACGCTAAAATTTCACTTCCCTCTGGAATCTGTCTGTGTCGCAAGCGCCATTATTGAGTGTTGAAAATCTCGCCTTCGAACGTGATGACAGCTGTCTGTTCTCGGGGGTGAATTTTTCTGTCGATCCTGGCGATATTTTACAGATTGAAGGGGCTAATGGCAGCGGCAAGACCACGCTGCTGCGTCTGCTTACTGGCTCCCTGCAGTCCAGTGCTGGCAATATTGCCTACCTTGGTCAGGCGCTATCTGCATGCCGCTATGACTACCTCTCAGACATACTTTATATAGGGCATCAGCCCGCGGTTAAATTAAATCTTAGCGCTGAGGAAAATTTGCGCTGGATGGTGGCCACTTCAGCCCAGTCAAATGACATCTCAGTTACCGATGCGCTAACTCGGGTGGGCTTAGCCGGTTACAGCGATATTCCCTGTTACGCTCTGTCTGCAGGGCAGCATCGTCGGGTTGCCCTGGCGCGCCTGCTAATCAGCGAGGCGCGTCTCTGGTATCTGGATGAACCCTTTACGTCAATTGATAAGCAGGGCGTGGCTTTTTTGCAATCCTGTCTGCAGCAGCACGTGGCGAGGGGCGGGGCGGTGATTCTCTCGACTCACCAAGATCTGGCACTGACTGGCCTGCGTAAATATGAGCTGTTGCCTCATGCTGAGGGGATCGCCTAATGGCTATTCAAGCGGCCAGACAAATGGACAGCGGTTTTGCCGCCTGGTTGCGACGTGATCTGCTGTTGGCTTATCGGCGCCGCGGTGAAGTGGCTAGTCCGGTAGTGTTTTTTATTATGGTTTCGACCCTTATTCCCCTGGGCTTAACACCAGAAGCTGCGCAACTTGAAAAGGTTGCGGCGGGCATGATCTGGGTGATGGCACTACTGGCGACACTGCTGTCGGTTGATGGCTTGTTTGCCAGTGATTATCAGGACGGCAGCCTCGAGCAGATGCTGATTACTCCGCAGCTGTTGCCGATGCCGATACTGGGCAAGATAACCGCGCACTGGCTGACCACTGGCCTGCCCCTGACACTGGTGTCGCCACTGTTGGGTCTGATGCTGTCGCTGCCCAGTGCAGGATATCTGCCACTGCTCTGCAGTTTGGCCCTGGGCACAGCCTGTTTAAGTTCGGTGGGTGCTGTGGGTGCTGCACTGACAGTGTCTTTGCGCAAGGGCGGCCTGTTGCTGTCACTGCTAGTGATACCGCTGTATATACCGGTGATTATCTTTGGCACGGCGACGGTGAACGCGGGCGTCGATGGCTTAAATTGGCTGCCGCCGCTGGCGATACTGGGTGCGCTGTTTGCGGCTTCAGTGGCCCTCTGCCCTCTGGCAGCGGCTGGCGCGCTGCGCGTCACGGCCAGCAACTAATGAATGGAATAGGTTTGCAGATATGACTTGGCTCTCCAATAAGCTCTCTAACGGGTCCGCTAGCTGGCAGTGGTTTTACCGTCTCGGTTCGCCGCGTTGGTTTTACCAACGCAGTGAGCGATGGTTACCTTGGTTGTCTCTGGCAGCACTGTTAGTGCTGGCCACCGGTTTGGTTTGGGGGCTGGCTTTTGCCCCTGAAGATGCCAAGCAGGGCAATAGTTTTAGAATTATTTATATTCATGTGCCGGCGGCATTTTTGGCTCAGTCGGGCTATTTTATTATGGCGATTGCCGGCGCCATAGGTCTGATTTGGAAGATGAAAATCTCCTATATGGTCATGAAAGCGGCAGCACCAATTGGTGCTGTACTGACTTTTATTGCGCTGTTTACTGGAGCGGTGTGGGGCAAGCCGACCTGGGGTGCCTATTGGGTCTGGGATGCTCGAATTACGTCGATGCTGATCCTTCTGTTTCTCTATGCCGGTGTTATGGCCCTGCAGTACGCCTATCACAGTGTCGATGCGGCGAGTAAAGCCAGCGCCATTTTGGCTCTGGTTGGGACAGTGAATATTCCGATTATCAATAAATCCGTCGACTGGTGGTACACCTTGCACCAGCCGGCGACGATTAAACTGACCTCGGCGCCGAGTATGCATATGGATATGTTTATGCCATTGCTGGTGATGATTGTCGGCTTCTACCTGTTTTATGCAGTCGCGCTTATTTTGCACACTCGCAATGAAATTCTGCGTCGCGAGCGCAAGACTAGCTGGGTTCGTGAGCTGGTAAGTGCCAAGGCAGGGGGCTAAATATGTATTTCGACAATATCGAAGCACTGTTGTATATGAATGGCCACGGGGTCTATGTATGGTCCTCGTTGGCAGTCACTGTGGCGGCCATGCTGTGGTTGGTTATTGCGCCATTATTTAAGCGGCGTGCGCTGCTGAAAGAAGTCCGTCGAGATATCCAGCGTCAGCAGGATCGCGAGTTGGCCGTAAAAAAAACGTCTTTGTCAGAAAATCATGAGGAAAGTAATTAATGCATCCCCTGCGTAAACAACGTTTACAGCTCGTCATACTGCTTGTGGTCGCCGCTGCTCTGGTGATCGGTTTGGTGGTCTATATGCTCCGTGAGAATGGCAATTTCTTTTATACCCCGGCACAAATTATTTCCGGTGAAGCGCCGCAGAATACGTTTTTGCGCGCTGGCGGCATGGTGGTTGACGACTCGGTGCTGCGGTCGGATGATTCTCTTTGGGTACAGTTTAAGATCACTGATGGTATTGCGACACTGACCGTTGAGCACACTGGCATCCTTCCTGATCTGTTTGCTGAAGGGGAAGCGGCGATTGCCTCGGGCAAGGTGGATGAAAATCTGGTGCTGCAGGCGACAGAGATACTCGCCAAACACGATGAAAAATACACGCCTCCTGAAGTCGCGGATGCGATGAATGAAGCGTACAAACAAAAAGAAGCGGCGAAGAATGGGAGCTATAAATGATTGCTGAATACGGTCATATGGCATTGATTGTCGCACTCTGCTTTTCGGTAGCCCAGGCGGTTGTGCCAATGGTTGGCTCCTTTGTTGGCTATCGCACTTGGATGCGTCTCGGGCACTCCCTGGCCCTTGGGCAGTTGGTGTTTGTGGCGATTTCTTTTGCCTGTTTGACCGCGGCATTTTTGCAGGACGATTTTTCCCTGCAGTATGTGGCGAATAATTCCAATACCCTGTTGCCGACGCAATTTAAAGTCAGTGCGGTGTGGGGTGCCCATGAGGGCTCACTGCTGCTTTGGGCGCTGATTCTCGCGCTCTGGTCGGCTGCGGTGGCCCTGTTTAGCAGCCATTTGCCTCTGGTACTCTCATCGCGAGTACTGTCGATTCTCGGTGCTATCTCTGTGGGTTTCGGTTTGTTTATTCTTTTAACCTCAAATCCATTTGCACGGATCTTGCCATTTTCGCCCACCGAGGGCGGTGATCTAAATCCGCTGCTGCAAGACTTTGGTCTGATTGTGCATCCACCCATGTTGTATATGGGCTATGTTGGATTTTCGGTGGCCTTTGCCTTTGCTGTGGCGGCCCTGATTGGCGGACAATTCGACAGCGCCTGGGCGCGCTGGGCGCGACCCTGGATCAACAGTGCCTGGGTGTTTTTAACTATTGGTATCACGCTGGGCAGCTGGTGGGCCTATTACGAACTAGGTTGGGGCGGCTGGTGGTTTTGGGATCCGGTGGAAAATGCTTCGCTGATGCCCTGGCTGGTGGGAACTGCGCTGGTACACAGTATTTCAGTTACGGAAAAGCGCGGTGCCTTCCGCAGCTGGACATTGCTGCTGGCTATTTTGGCTTTCTCTCTAAGCCTTTTGGGTACTTTCTTGGTGCGCTCGGGGGTGCTGACCTCAGTGCACGCTTTTGCCAATGATCCTGAGCGTGGCGTATTTATTCTCGCGTTTCTCGGCCTAGTGGTGGGCAGCTCACTGCTGTTATTTGCTCTTAGAGGGCCAGTGGTGCAGAGGCAGCAGGGCGATACTGAAGTGGTCAGTTACAGCGGCCTATCCAGAGAAATGATGCTGTTGTTAAACAATGTGCTGTTAGTCAGCGCCATGGCGATGATTTTGATTGGCACGCTCTACCCCTTAATTGCCGATGTCTTGGGTCTGGGTAAGATCTCGGTGGGCCCTCCCTATTTTAATTTCTTCTTTGTCCCCATGACTCTTGGCCTGATGGTTGCCATGGGCTTTGCGGTGTTCTCGCGCTGGAAGAAAACCGATGTCCAGATGTTGCGTCAGAAGGGCATGGTGCCGTTTCTGATCAGTCTCAGCGCGGCCCTGATATTGCCGCTATTTTTGGCTGAGAGTATTACTTGGGAAAGCTATTCCATGACCGCAGTGATAACCCTTGGCGCGGTCTTCTGGGTGGTGACCATGAGCCTCGAAGATCTGTGGCAGAAGTTGGATCGCGGCTCTTCAAAAGCCGGCTCCCTTGTGGCCAATGCGTCGAGACTAAAAAATATCACCAAATTGCCCGGCAGTTACTGGGGCATGCAGTGCGCTCATATAGGAATCGCGGTGTGCGCCCTCGGCGTTGGTCTGAGCTCTGTCTATGATGTGCAGAAAGATGTGCGTATGGTGCCCGGGGATCGTGTAGCCGTGGCCGGTTATGAGTTTACTTTCGATAGTCTCGACTTCGTTCAAGGGCCTAACTATGGTGCCAGTCGCGGGCAGATTAGCGCCTATAAGAATGATCGTCTGGTGGCAGTTTTGCATCCGGAGAAGCGCAAGTATGAAGCGCGAAATCAGGTCATGACTGAAGCCGCACTCGACGCCGGTCTGACCCGTGATCTCTATGTCTCTCTCGGTGAGCCGCTCAAGGGTGATGCCTGGGCTATCCGTGTGCACGTCAAACCCTTTGTTCGCTGCATTTGGTTGGGCGGATTAATGATTGGTTTGGGTGGTTTGTTATCAATACTGGATAAACGCTACCGCCGTCGGCGTCAGCCTTCGGGAGTCGTGGCAGGGGTGGGCGCAGAATGAATCGACTGGCTCTATTTATTCCCTTTGCGCTCTGTCTGGCCCTGGGCGCGTTTCTCTTTTTCAGTCTCGGCAAGGATCCTCTTGATCTGCCCTCGGCACTGGTTGGTGAGCCCTTTCCCGAGTTTGCGCTTGAAGAATTGCATGAACCTGAACGTCAAGTCAGCACTGCTGATTTTGATGGCCAGGTTCTACTGGTGAATGTCTGGGCCACCTGGTGCTTTGCCTGTCGTATTGAACACCCTTGGCTGAACAGTCTGGCCACAGAGGGTGTGGTCATTGTTGGTCTCAATTACAAAGATCACCGTGAGCTGGCTCAGGCTTGGTTGGAGAAGCGCGGCGATCCCTATCAATTTTCGATCTTTGATCCCCGCGGTATTCTGGGTATTGATCTCGGTGTCTACGGTGCCCCCGAGACCTATCTGGTTGATGCCGATGGCATTATTCGCCATCGTCGCGTCGGTGTGGTCGACGAACGGGTGTGGAACGAAGAGTTTCGCGATCTCTACCAGCAGCTAATGGACGAAGCCAATGGCAAGTAATTCTCTGTCCGGTTCAGGTTGGTTGAAACAAGCCAGCTTATTATTGCTGCTGCTTTCTGGTGCAGCGATGGCCGTTGAAGATGTCGTCAAGTTCTCTGATGAATCCCTGCGCCCACGCTATCAGCAGTTGCTTGAAGAGCTGCGCTGCCCCAAGTGCCAGAATCAAAACCTCGCCGACTCCAACTCAGCCATTTCGGTGGATTTACGCAGCGAAGTGCAGCGTTTGCTGGAGCAGGATTTGAGCGATGCTGAAATTAAAGAGTATCTGAAACACCGCTATTCAGAATTTATTCTCTACCGTCCAGAAGTTAACCGCGCCACGTGGTTTTTATGGGCTGCACCGGTGGTGCTAGTCCTGCTGGGTGGATTGATTGTGCTGCGTCTATCGCGGCGCAAGAACTCTGGCGACAGTGAACAAGCTGATAGCCATGTACGCAGTGTTGACCAACAACAGCGTCTCGATGAGTTGCTGAATAGCCATAAACGAGGATCTGAATAATGAGTCTTGGACTCGCCACAACACTACTACTGCTAACTGCCGCCCTATTTGTTGCACTGCCATTTTATCGCGCCCGAAAACGCGATGAGAGTGCGGGTAAGGATGGCTCTAATATCGCCGAACAGGCTAATATTGATGTCTTTCGCGATCAGCAGCTGCTCTACCAACAGCAGCTTGAGCGCGGCGAAATCAGTGCCGAACAGCAAGCCCAGATGCTCGCCGAGGCCGAGCAGTTGCTGTTAAACAACACCGCGGCGGTGCATCAGCAGCAAGGTACTCTGCAGGGTATATGGTTGCTGCCGGTTTTGATTGTGGCGATTTCTCTGGCGAGTATAGGGATCTATCGCAGCCTCGGCTCTGGGGTTGATCAGCAGATTGCCGAGAATCTTGCTGAGCGCCTTTTGAATCAACAGTCTCAAGTGACTCCAGAGCTGATTGCGAGCATTGCTGAGCGCGTTAAACAGCGCCCCAACAACCTCTATTACTGGACTATTTTGGCCGAGAATGCAGTGGCAGATGCAAATATGCTAGCCGCTTCTGACTACTTTGCCGAGGCACTCCGCGTGCAGCCCAATGAGCCCTATCTGCTGGCTCAGTATGTTCAGGCGCTATTTTTTGTTGACGCCAACCGCTTTTCGAGTCGCGTGATTGCCGCACTGGATAAGGCCTACGGTGCTGACTCAGAGAACCAAACCGTACTTGGGCTCAAAGGTATTCAGGCCTTTCAGGAGGCGGATTACCCTCGCGCTGTGAGCTATTGGCAGGGTGCGGCCCGCGGATTGAATCCAGCTGGGGACAGTTGGAAAGCATTGCAGGGCGGAATTCAGCAAGCTTTGCAGTTGGCGGGTGAAGTGCCTGAAGCCTCTAATAAAGTGCCGGCAGATAGCGACGCAGTAACTGTCAGCATTAATCTGAGTATAGCGTCGAGCATTCAGTTCGCGCCAGACCAGTTGGTCTTTGTCGCGATTATCGAAGCCGACGGCCCGCCAATGCCGTTGGCGGCACGCAAACTAGTTGCCAGTCAACTACCCCTTGAATTAGTGCTCGACGACAGTGATGGGCTTATGGCCGGCCGCAGTCTTGCGGATAAAAAAATCAAGGTGGTGGCAAGACTCTCGAGCACCGGCAGTGCCACTCCTCAGCAAGGGGATTGGCAGGTGATTAGTGGCGCGGTTGAGAGTAATTCTCCAGCACTTCAATTCTCCCTAGAGATCGCCTCGCCCTTCACTCAATAGGGCGTTTAGATAGACTCTTCTAACGCCCGACTGGAGCCTCCGGAGTTTCAGTAGACAGAGTTTTTATTTCTGTTTTGTGTCAGTGCCTGAACGTGTAGAATAACCGACAATTCTAGGCAGTCATGGTTGGTGAATATTTGATAAAAATGTTCGGCTGTGACTGCCTTATAATCGTTGAGCATTTATTGCGCGATTCATTACGCGATTCACTACACGACTTATTACACAAAAGACTGACTACCTATGCGGCTTAAATCGATAAAACTGGCTGGATTTAAATCCTTCGTTGATCCGACAACAGTCCATTTCCCGAGTAATCTCTGTGCCGTGGTTGGTCCCAATGGCTGCGGCAAGTCCAATATTATCGATGCTGTTCGCTGGGTGATGGGAGAGAGCTCCGCTAAAAACCTTCGTGGCGAGTCCATGACCGACGTTATCTTTAATGGTTCTAGTGGCCGCAAGCCCGTTGGTCAGGCCTCCATTGAACTGATCTTTGATAACTCCGAAGGCCGTATTGTCGGCGAATACGCCTCCTACTCCGAGATCGGCATCAAGCGCAAAGTGACCCGCGATGGTCAATCCAACTATTATTTAAATGGCAGCAAATGTCGCCGCCGTGATATCACCGATATTTTCCTCGGCACCGGTCTCGGGCCACGCAGCTACGCGATTATTGAGCAGGGTATGATCTCGCGCTTAATTGAAGCGCGTCCCGAAGAACTGCGCGTCTATATCGAAGAAGCCGCAGGCATTTCAAAATACAAAGAGCGGCGCCGGGATACCGAAAACCGCATCCGTCGCACCATGGAAAACCTTGAGCGTCTGACCGATATTCGCGATGAACTGGGTCGCCAGTTGAGTCGTCTTGAGCGTCAGGCCAAAGCCGCGGAAAAATATTCCGAGTACAAAAAAGAAGAACGTCAGTTCTCCGCCGAATTACTGGCCCTAAAATGGCGCGGTTACAATGTCTCTGCCACAGAGCAGAAACAGAAAATTGGCGGGCTGGAAATCGAGCGCGAGCGCATAGTCACCGAGCGTATCGGCTGTGACACTTCCATCGAAAAGTTGCGCACTCAGTCCACCGACCTAAACGACACCTTTAATGAAGTGCAGGCGCGCTTCTATAAAGTCGGCGGTGATGTAGCTCGCATTGAGCAGGCTATAGAGCACGCACAACAGCGTGCCTCTGAACTGCACAAAGATCTCGAACAGACCGAACGCAACTTTACCGAATCCGAGCAACACCTCAACGCTGATGTTCAGAAAGCCACAGGTTGGCAAGCGGAATTTGATCAGCTGGCACCGGCTCTCGAGCTAGCTCGTGAAGCAGAGATGGTCTCATCGGAAACCCTACAGGCCGCCGAAGAATCCATGCAACAGTGGCAGCAGGCCTGGGACGAATTTAATCAGCAGTCTGCGGCGCCGCGCCAGCAAGCTGAAGTTCAGCAGTCGCGCATCCAGCATCTCGAGCAGCTGATGCGACGTCTCACTGAGCGCCATGAAAATCTTGCCACTGAAGCCAGCAGCTACTTAGCCAGCCCAGCGGAAGAAGAGATGGCACTGATTCAAGAGCAGCTCAGCGATGCCGAACAGGCCCGCGAGAGCATCGAGAGTCAGCGCGTGGGAAACAGTGCGCAGATTGAAACTGCTCGCAGTAGCGTCAAACAGTTCAGTGTTGAACTGGATCAGGCACGTAGTCAGCAGCAGAGCTTAAATGGCCGTCGCGCTTCTCTCGAAGCGCTGCAACAGGCCGCGATGGGCGATGATGCAGAGAAAAAATGGCTCGACTCAAAAGGTCTGGGTTCCAATCCGCGTCTAGTGGATTCGGTCAAGCCGGACGATGGCTGGGAAGTGGCCGCCGAGACGGTTTTGGGCAGCTATCTACAGGCTGTCGCCGTAGACGATGTGGTGGCCAATATAGGCCTGCTCGACGATTTCAAAAAAGGCGAGTTACTGCTTATCGGCAAAGTCGGCCAAGCTGCCGTCAGCGGCAACAAAGCCAAGTTGCTCAGTGATCTGGTCGGCGGCGATGCTGTGCAGGGTTTGTTAGGCAATATCTATGCGGCTGAAACACTGGCCGAAGCCGTAGCACTGCAACCCTCTCTGTCGGCGATTGAATCCGTTGTCACCCGCGATGGTATCTGGCTGGGTAATAACTGGCTGCGGGTCGCCCGGGACAAAGATGCCACCGCTGGCGTGCTCAAGCGCAAGCAGGAATTAGTCAGTATTGGTGAACAGAAGCAGGCCCTGGATCAACAAATTGATAAATTGGAAACTCAGCGCCAGAGCAATGAGAACCAACTTCAGGAACTCGAGGCACAGCGCCAGGAAATTGCCAGCAGTGTCGCCCAGCAGCAGAGCACTTATGCCGACCTACGCTCTAAACTGAGTGGCTTCCAAGTTCAGATCGAACAGCTTAAGGCACGTAAAGAGCGCGCCGATAAAGAACTCGCTGAAGTCCACCAGCAGCAGTTGGTCGAGCAGGAAAATTTAGCCGAAGCACGACAGTTGCTGCAGCAGTCGATTGAAAAGATGGAGGCTGATACCGAGCGTCGTGAGACCCTGGTTGAGCAGCGTGAAGGATTCCGCGAGCATCTTGATACCACGCGGCAAAAGGCTCGCCAAGACCGCGATCAGCGTCATGATCTAGCGGTGCGCGAAGGCTCATTGAGCACCCAGTTGAGTTCTATCCTTGAGGGCATTGAACGGCTTAAAGTTCAGGTGGCAAGACTCCAAGAGCGCCGTACTCAATTGCGTGAAGCCTTTGATATCAAAGATGATCCATCGGACAAATACCAACTTGAGCTGGAAGAGAAGCTTGAGTTAAGACTCACCATTGAGGGCGAACTGAATACCGCTCGCACGGAAATGGAAGAAGTTGATCACGAGATGCGCAAGCAAGAACAACAGCGCAGCGAACGTGATGAACAGTTGCAGGAAGTGAGTGGCAGGTTGGAAACTCAGCGTATTGCCGCCCAAGAGATCACCACCCTGAGTCGCACCATTGAAGAACAGATCACCGAGAAGAGTGCTGACCTTGAAACTCTGCTCGAGAATTTGGCCGAAGATGCCGAGATGGTCGATTGGGAAGAGCAGCTGCAGCTGATTGGCAACCGCATTAATCGCCTCGGGCCGATCAATCTGGCGGCTATTGATGAGTACAAGATTGAATCTGAGCGCAAAGACTATTTGGATACCCAAAACGCGGAACTTGTAGAAGCGATGGATACTCTGAGAACGGCGATCCAAAAAATTGATCGTGAAACGCGCACCCGTTTTAAAGAGACCTTTGAGTTAGTGAACAAGAATATTCAAGAGCTGTTCCCGAAACTCTTTGGTGGTGGCCACGCCTACTTGGAACTCACTGGCGACGACCTGCTCGATACCGGCGTCACCCTGATGGCGAGACCTCCGGGTAAAAAGAATGCCTCGATCCAGCTGCTCTCTGGCGGTGAAAAAGCACTCACTGCAATTGCCATGGTATTTGCCATATTCCGACTTAATCCAGCGCCGTTCTGTATGCTTGACGAAGTCGATGCACCGTTGGATGATGCCAATGTTGGTCGTTATGCGGCGATGGTGAAAGAGATGTCGGATCAGGTACAGTTTATCTTTATTACCCACAACAAGATTTCGATGGAAGCAGCCAATCAGTTGATGGGCGTGACCATGCATGAACCTGGCGTCTCGCGCTTAGTTAGCGTTGACGTCAATCAGGCCGCTGAATTGGCTGATGCTTGATAGTAGACTAAGTGCTAAGTGCTAAGTGCTAAATGGAGTAGTGAGCTGGGCGGATCAATCCCTGAAAAGCGATTACCCGGCATAAAAATTTGATATTTTTTGAGTGACTGTCTGTATGGATGTTATTGGCCCAAGAGAAGTTTTAATTGCCGTCGGTCTGCTGGTTTTGTTAGCTGTGCTCTTGGATGGTACGCGACGGTTAAAGCAGCATCGTTACCATAATCTGCATATGTCGTCGCGAAAATTACAGAAAAACGCGCGTAATGATGAGTTTGACGATCCTTTAAATGACAGCCAGTTTCCCTCTGGTGGTTCACGTATTGTCGGCATCCGCGACGAAAAAGATATTCAGCAGGTCGAGGAGAATTTACGCCGCGCGCTGGCCAATAAGCCCGACTTCGGCCATAAGCAGCCGAGGCAGGAACAGTTCGAACTCAATCAAGAGACGACGGCGAGTGCTAGAGCCTCTTCTACCGTTGCCAAGCCAGCGCCGACGAAGCCTGAGCGAGCGGTGCAACAGCAGGTACTGGTGATGCATCTGATGGCGCCCAAAGGTGAGCTGCTCAGTGGCCAGCAACTGCAAGAAGCGGCATTGAGTGTTGGTCTTCGCTATGGCGAATTAAAAATATTTCAGCGCCACCTGGATGCAGACGGTTCCGGAGAGGTGCTGTTTAGCATGGCCAATCTGGTCAATCCTGGAACCTTCGATCTGAAAACTATTGAGCAGATGACGACTCCCGGTGTGACCCTGTTTATGGCACTGGATGATATACAGGATCCGGTCTCGGCCTTCGATATTATGATCGAATCGGTGGATAGCATGGCTGCAGCTCTAAGTCTTAGCGTGCTCGATGAAACTCGCAGTTCGATGACTCGCCAGACCATCGATCATTACCGCCAGCGCGCTCGCGACGTCTCTTTTCGCCGCAGTCACGGTCAGTGATATCAAGGATACCTAAATGGCACAGATTCTCGAGCAGGTTCGCGTAGAGTATGAACAGCTCAAGGATGAGTTAAATCAGCACAACCACCGCTACTATGTACTCGATGAGCCCACTGTTCCTGATAGTGAGTACGATCGCAGCATGCGCCGACTGCAGGAAATAGAGCAGCAGTATCCCGAATTACTCAGCGACGACTCTCCCAGCCAACGGGTTGGCGGCGCAGCTTTACCATCGTTCTCACAGGTCAGTCACGCTGTCCCCATGCTATCTCTAGATAATGCTTTCAATGAAGAAGAGCTGGAAGCGTTTGATCGTCGGGTTAGCGATCGGCTCAACTACAAAGACGATCAGCAGATCGACTATGTCTGCGAACCCAAGCTCGACGGCGTTGCCGTTAGTCTGCTCTATCGTGAGGGTTTGTTAGTCCGCGGTGCCACTCGTGGCGACGGCAAGGTCGGTGAAGATATCACTGCCAATGTGCGCACTATTAACAGCATCCCACTGAAATTAAACGGCGCCGGTATCCCCGAATTACTCGAAGTGCGCGGTGAAATTTATCTGCCCCGGGGTGGCTTCGACAAGATCAATGCAGCGGCTATCGCCAAGGGCGACAAAGCCTTTGTCAATCCGCGCAATGCCGCCGCCGGCAGTTTGCGTCAGTTGGATTCGAAAATTACCGCCAGCCGACCCCTGGAAATGTGCGCCTACAGTGTTGGCCAATTTCAGGGTGGTGAAACGCCGGATAGCCATCTCAATATGCTCAAAGCGCTGGGTCGCTGGGGCTTTAAAATTAATACCTATGTCGAATCCGTGCAGGGCATTGCCGCCTGCGAAGCCTATTACGAACGCATGCAAGCACGCCGCGATCAGCTGCCCTACGATATTGACGGCATTGTGTACAAGGTCAATGACCTAGCCCTGCAACAGCGGCTGGGCTTTGTTGCCAAAGCACCACGCTGGGCCATTGCGCGCAAGTTTCCCGCTCAGGAAGAGATGACTCAGTTGTTGGATGTGGAGTTTCAAGTGGGTCGCACCGGCGCATTGACCCCGGTTGCCCGTCTGGCGCCAGTATTTGTCGGTGGTGTTACGGTGAGTAATGCAACCTTGCACAATGCTGATGAAATTGCCCGTTTAGGACTCTGTATTGGCGACACGGTGATTATTCGTCGCGCTGGGGATGTGATCCCCAAGGTTGCCGCAGTGGTCTTAGATAGACGTCCGGCGGATGCTCGTGCCATTGTCTTTCCAGAAACCTGCCCAGTCTGTCAGTCATCGGTTAGGCGTGTTGAAGGCGAGGCCGTGGCCCGCTGTTCGGGCGGCCTGTTTTGCGGCGCCCAGAGCAAGGAGGCGATCAAACATTTTGCCTCGCGCAAAGCCATGGATATAGACGGTCTCGGCGACAAGCTAGTTGAGTTGCTGGTGGACCGTGGGCTGATTTATTCCCCCGCCGATCTCTACGAGTTGAGTGCTGCGAAAATAGCCGACCTTGAACGCATGGGTGAAAAATCGGCGCAAAATTTAATCGATTCTATTGCCGTTAGTCGACAGACCACGCTGGGTAAATTTCTCTTTGCTCTGGGCATTCGCGAAGTGGGGGAGGCCACTGGGCAAACCCTGGCGCGTAACTTCGGTTCCCTGGAGGCGATTATTGAAGCTGATCAGGATGCACTGCTGGAGGTCGATGATATTGGCCCAGTAGTGGCCTATTATATTCGCGACTTTTTCCGCAACCCGGATAACTTGTCTATTATCAATGCATTGCGCGAGTCTGGTGTTAGCTGGGATGATATAGATGTCAGCGCGCAGGATTCCCAGCCCTTAAAAGGCCAGACTTGGGTGCTTACTGGCGGCATGGAAATTATGAGTCGCGCCGAGGCCAAAGATCGACTGCAGGAGCTCGGTGCCAAGGTTGCTGGCAGTGTTTCGGCGAAGACCTCCCAGGTAGTGGCGGGACCTGGAGCCGGCTCCAAGCTGACCAAGGCCCAGTCGCTGGATATTCCGGTATTCGATGAAGAACAGTTTTTGGCTTTTTTAAAAGGCCATGAATAGCGCCACAAGTAGCAGTATTTGAGCAGTAATAGCGACTTAAGGAGATAGAGATGAACACAGATGTTCGCAGTGAATCAGTGGTTTATGGCTGTATAAAAAATGTCGCCAGCGAGGACCTCAGTCAGCAGCGCCGGAGCAATCGCGATGCCATGCAGGCCTTACCCTTGGCTGAGACCTGGAGTCTGGTCAATCGGGAAATGTTTTCACTCACCGATCCCGGTGCTACAGATCTCACCCTGGCCACCGAAGTGGTGCATTTTGGTGCTTCCTATCAGGGCGTTGAACACGAGTGGACCTATTGGCTTGAACAGTTTGAAGCGCTGCTGCGTAAGATGTACTGGGTTAGCGCAACAGTGCATTTAGAAACGGAAATGTCCGGTGTGCACAGCTTTGTCTTTGCCACCGATGGCTTCTTTCATGAGCCAGAGCGCTCAGATATTCAGATTCGCTGCGAATGGGTTAAAGACGTAACCTAACCGCAGTGATTATTAGAACGATTTATAGAGGTACAGGCTTTGAAGGCAACTGCGAAAAAAATGATCAGACAGCGCTCGGCTTGGCTGGCGTCTATGTTTGGCTGCGCGGCCTTCTTATTGATGGCGGTGAAACTTTATAATGTACCGTTGAGTAGCCTCGCCTCCAATCTGGTAATTGTACTGTTAATGCTGGCTGTGATTGTCGGCACTGCCGCCGCCCTTGGCTGGGTGCTGGCTCGCCTTAGAATGCGTCGTAAATAATTGTCCACTCAAAGCTCTTCAACTCAAAGCTCTTCAGCTCAGACTTTTTCCTTTCGCCATTACCTGGCGACAATCGGTAGTAGTAATCTGGCCATGGGCCTGCATGCGGTGCTCTACCCCTGGCTGGTGGTCGGCGTGCTGGAGGAATCTCCCAGTCGTTTGGGTCTGGCTCAGCTCGCGGTATTGTTGCCCAACCTGCTGTTTATTCTTCCCGGTGGGGTGATCTCTGATCGTCGCCATCGCGGCACCTGGCTGTCACGACTCTATATGCTCTACACGCTGCCGATTGCGCTGCTACTGGGCGCGATTATCTACGATCAGCTGACTTTTACAGTGTTGATCCTCTTTGGTATGGCCTTCGGTACGGTCTCGGCCTTTGTCCAGCCGGCGCGAGAAAGCCTGCTCGGTTACGCCTCTCAAACATTGATGCACCAGGCCGTCGCCAAAGTAGTAATGATCCAGTTTATTGCCCAGGGCATTGGCTTTGCCATCGCCGGTCAATTGGAGGGCTTGGGGCTGGCGCTGATGTTGGTCCTGCAGCTGTTGATGTTTTTACTCAGCTCGGTGCTGATCAAGCGCAGTCATCCTGAGTTGGTCCCTGATAAGTCTCTAGCGGATGAATCAACAGTGCCTGTTGAGATTATCGACAAGCCTGCACCGCGAGAAAGCCTCAGGGAGTTGCGAGCGGGCTTCGCACTGTTCACCTCTGACAAAACGCTATTGCACCTTTTACTCTTGGTCTCGGCTACCGGATTTCTTGCCTTTGGTGTCTATCTGGTGGGTATGCCATTGCTGGCGAGAGAGGGTTATCAGGGTGGGGCAGGGCTGTTCGCGCTGATGCAGGTGAGTTTTACCCTGGGCATAGTCGCGGCTAATTTTTCCGTCAGTCGCCAGAAAAAGACTTTTAAGCGTCCCGGTAGATTAATGATAATCAGCTTTTTGGGTCGTGGCTCACTAGTGTTCTTTATCGCGCTGCTGCCGAATTTCTGGCTGCTGTTCCCGATCATTTTTGCCTGGGGGGCGTTCTCTGGGCTATCCATGACATTGGGTCGAACCATACTGCACAATCAGGTTCCCCACTCTCATCGCTCTCGCGCCGCCTCGGTATATCAGCTCTGCCTATTTGGTGGCGCGCCACTGGGTGCCTGGGTCTGTGGCTATGCCATTGAGCATACCGGGCTGGCGCCGACCTTTGCAGTCATAGCCATTCTGACCCTGCTCGTCTCGGTAGTGGCGGCGGCATTCTCGCCGCTATGGTCACTAAAGGCGAAAGAGGCTGCTACAGACCACTAAAGGCAATTAGTGCTGCAGTGATGGCCACATTCAGTGACTCAACACCGTTGGCCATGGGAATACCCACACGGTGCTTGCTTAGCGCCGCAATCTCTTTACTTACGCCTTCAGTCTCGTTACCTAAGACATAGATAATCGGAGCCTGAGGCTTGAACTCAGCTAAGGGTGTCGCCTGATGAGATGACAGCGTACAGACTTCAAAGCCCTTTTCAATAAAGGCTGGCAGCGCCTTGGCCAGCGACTCACAGCGTAATATATTGCCTTTAAAAACCGTCCCTGCACTGGCCTTAATGACCAGGGCAGAGATGTCGGCACAGCCTTTACTGGGTAGCAGCAGTCCATAGGCTGGGCTGGCCGTGATACTGCGAATAATCATGCCGAGGTTCTGTGGGTTGGTAATGCCATCTACGGCAATCAGCGGTCGCTGGCCAGCAGTGGGCAGCTGTTCCAGAGCCTGCTTATAGGGTTGGTAACCGACGCTGTGAATATCGCAGGCCACCCCTTGATCCTGTTTACTATTGCGTGAGATACGCGCCAGCTGTTCGCGGCTGTGATAGCAGATTTCTATATTGCGCTGCGCAGCCAAGGCTTTTATCTGATCGACAATGCCACCGCCACGGTTGGAGTCGGCCAGGTGCAGGCGGAAAACTTCCAGCGAGGGGTCGGCTAAAATCTCATACACGGGCTTGCGTCCATAAACCGTGATCAGGCGGTTGTAGACGGATTTGCGCGCCAAATATTCGGGGCTGTCGGTTTGATTCATAAGATTTTATTTAGTCGCTTTGGTTGATACATAGCTCGTTGATAGATAGCTCATTAATAGATAGCTCATTAATAGGAACCCTATTAATCGTCAGAAGCTCTGGCGAGCAGCGCGGTTATTTTTTTCAATTCATCATCACTGGCATAGCCCTGTTGTTGGGCAATGCCAACGGCAGCCTCACCGAGCACAGAGTAAGCGTTGCGCCATTGGCGCTGGGGCGAGAGGGCATCGAGATGCGCTGCCACAGTGCTGTCGTCACCGCGGGAAATTGGCCCGGTCAAGCAGGCCGCTGCATCAGTGTTATTCAGGTAGTTGTCGACGGTCTGGCGAATCAGCGGATTGAGGATCTGGTCCTGCTGGGTTTTGTCTATATCCGCTTCAGCCAACATTTGCTTGCTGATGTCCAACAGTGCCACCAGATTATTGCAGGCCATCACGGTGGCGGCATGATAGAGGGCTTTTTTAGCGCTGGGCAGGGGAAAGCATTGGCCGCCGATCGCGGTGAATAAAGCGTTCAATATTTTAATCGCTTGCTCATCGCCCTCTACTGCGCAGCTGCTGCCGGCGAATGTAGAGATGGATTTTTGCGGATTGGAAAAACTGTGAATCGGATGTACCGAAGCACGGTAGCACTGGCTGTCAGGGAGGCGAATAATCTTCGAGCTAAGCGAGCCGCTACAGTGAAAGACACTATTACCCGGCGCTAAAACACCGGACTCCGCCAGTGTTTCAGAGACTGCTTGGATAGCGTCATCTGGCGTGCTGATCAGCCAAAGGTCAGCTGGCTTAAGGCGATCTAAATCCTTTGCTGGGCTGCCATCACCTATAAAGTCGACAGCCTTGAGGCTGGATTCGAGGCTGTTATTGAGCACTTGGCCTATGGAAATTTTGATATCCGACTGCTGTTCGAGCAATAGTCGACAGATCGTAGTGCCGAGACGTCCAGCACCTATACAAGAGACGGTTAGATGAGTAGTCGCCACAGCAGAGGTCGTCATAGGCTACCCGAGCAGCGCTTTGTAGCTCTGCACGGTTTTGGCCATGCCCAGAGTCAGTGAATCAACGGTAAAGGCATGGCCAATGGAGACTTCGAGCAGGCTGGGTATGCTGGCAAACTTAGCCAGATTGTGGAGGTTGAGATCGTGGCCGGCATTGACGCCCATACCCAGACGGGTCGCTAGCTCAGCGGCGGCTAGATGTTGCTGAAACAAGCTCTCCTGTTGATCGCTGCCCCAGGCCGCGGCATAGGGTCCGGTGTAGAGTTCGATACGATCGGCGCCGATCTCTTTGGCCAGCTCAATCTGTGCTAGATCCGGGTCCATAAACAGGCTCACGCGTATGCCTAATTTGTGTAGCTGCTCGATAATCGGTCGCAGTGGGCCTCCAGAGCTAGTCAGATCAAAGCCATGATCCGAGGTCAGCTGATCATCGCCATCGGGAACCAGAGTACATTGATCGGGCATGGTCTCAGTGACCAGTTCAATAAACCCCGGATAGTCTTCCACAGCGGGTGCAAAAGGGTTGCCCTCAACATTGAATTCAACATTGGCCAGTGGTTTAACCAGAGCGGCCAAACGGCGCACATCGTCTGGACGAATATGGCGCTGGTCTGGGCGCGGGTGCACGGTGATGCCGTCGGCACCCTGATCTATGCAGAGTTGGGCAAACGCCACTACATCGGGATAATTGCCCTCTCGGGAATTGCGGATCAGGGCGATTTTATTGAGATTAATACTGAGATCGGTCATATCTACTTATCATCTAAAGAGGGGCTGCTAAAAACAAGCTGTTAAAAAAAAGGCTATTAAAAAAGCCTAGTAAAAAAGAGCCTAGAAAAAAAGGTTCTGCTATCGAATAGGAATTGGCTTTTCAAACGCCGGCAGTTTCTTCGGTTCTGCAAGAGGCTTCCAAGCTTCAGGATTTACCAATCGCGCCGTAAGAATACGGATAGCGGTCACTGGGACATTCTGATACATGCCCTTATTCGCCACCTCAGTCTCAGCGATAATATCGACCACATCCATGCCTTTAATCACCGAACCAAATACGGCATAGCCGGCTTTTGCGCCCCGCGCATTGAGAGACTTATTGTTGCCGTGGTTGATAAAAAACTGGGCTTTGGCACTATCGGGATCACCGGTTCGCGCCATCGAAATGGTACCACGACCATTGCTAAGACCATTGAATGATTCATTGATGATCGGTGGGCGCTCTGATTCCCGCACGGTCAGATCAAAGGTATGACCGCCGCTCTGAATCATAAAGCCTTTGATCACGCGATGAAAAATCAGGCCATCGTAGTGGAAGCTATTGGCGAGCTTAATAAAGTTGTCCACTGAAATTGGAGCCTGCTCTGGATACAGCTCAAGCAGAATATCGCCCATATCGGTTTGCAGTTTAACCTGTGGGTTTTCGGCGTAAGCATTTGTCGAAAAAGCCTGGGATAGCAGTACTAGAGAAACCAACAGTAAGCGACTGAACAATGTGTAGTTGACCTTTTGCATGCTGCCTCCGGATAATTTTCTATGAGAAATTTTTATTAGGGTGACGGTTACTGCCACTCAGAAAAACGTTTTCGACCACGCAGTTTAGGAATCAGAATCACTAAGATAGCACCGAGAAATACGGTTAAGCCGCCATAGAGAAATGACTCATTGCGTTGATCTTTTTGCAGATCATCGACATTGGCCTTTAGCGAATCGTTCTCGCGCTGCAGCATATGGTTATTTTTCACCAGCTGCTGGTTTTGCTCGCTGAGGGCGATGGAATCGGAAGAGATCTCGCGGATCTCAGCCAGCTCGGTTGCCAAACTCTGTTGGTTATCTTGGCTATTGTCGAGTTCGCCGCGAACAGCCTTGGATGCCTGACTGAGTTCGCTGACTTTTTTGTCCAGTTCGCTATTGCGTTTTTTCAGCGCCGCCAACTCTTTCTGTTGCTCATTGACTCTAATGCGCGCAATCGGCTGATCCGTCAGATACTGCCCTTCCATCCAACCCTCAACACCTCGATTGGTGATCACATGTCCCCAGCCATCAACCCGCTCTAAAAGGCGCATCTCGGTGCCAGATTTAAGACCGCGGTGAACAATGGTACAGCGAGAGCAGGGTGTAGAGCGCAGTGGCACCAGAAATTCATCGCTAACCCAGACTGATTTATCCTCTAGATAAACTTTTTCCTCAGCTTCGGGAGCGGCGGTATCAGCGTCCTGGCCAAGCACAGAATGGCTGATTGAAAGGGCTAAAATAGGTAGGGCCAAAAATAGATAATTCATGGTTTTAAAAATGATCAGTTAGAAAGGTTTGGATAATACTCTGATCAGCAGCAAATGATAACCATTTGGCTGCTAATCATCGCGTCTTATAAAGCGGTTAGGGCAGTACTTTCTTGAAAGGCTTAACAGTGACCTGCTGATAGACACCCGCTGTAACATAGGGGTCGGCATCGGCCCACTGCTGCGCATCGGCCAGCGATGGGAACTCGGCGATCACCAAACTACCAGTAAATCCTGCTTCACCAGGTTCCAGGGAATCAATCGCCGGATGGGGGCCGGCGACAAACAGGCGTCCATCATCTTTCAATTCTTGTAGTCGCTGCAAATGCGCCGGGCGCGCTGCTAGGCGTTGGGCAAGGCTGTTTTCAATATCTTCGCTGATTATTGCGTACCACATAAAATCACTCTTACTTTTAAATTTAGTTTATTTCTGTTTAATAATTTCGTCTAGGGACAAGCCAGTAATGCGTGTAATGCCCTTAAAGAGATAAAACATATCGCCAATCATCACCAGCATAGCGGGCACAGCGATAACGGGGAAACTCAATGCCGTCATCTTGCCGAGCTGCTCATTAAAAGCCTGAGTGCCAGGGTCTGCGGTGAGCAGATAGACCGCGAGAAAATAGTTCAGTACCGCAGAGAGTAGAAATGAGCCAGCCAGAATCCAGGATGCGTTGATTAGTAGCTGGTCAAATTCCGGCTTGCGATTGCGGCTCAGCAGCGAGGCATTGATCTTATCGATCTCAAGCACCGAGTCATTGAGCAGAAAGGTATGGATCAACGGCTGCGAAGTTTTCAGCGAAATTAATGTCGCCAGACCAAACAGGGCAGGGATGCTGGCCTCTTTAATGGCGATATAGATCGCGTCCAATTCCATCAGGCTAATGCCACCAGTCAAGGCAACACTGACCACCCCCAGTGCGGAAAAGAAGTTGATTTTGCCGCGGACAAAAAAGTCGCGGACACCGTAAATAATCGGAAATGATAGCGCCACAATGATCGCCAGTTTAATCCCCAGATAGTCTTCGCCGCTAAGTTTAGTTAGCACCAGAGTGGGTATGGCGATATTAAACGCCAGATTTAAAAGTAGGCTCTCTTTCTTCTCTGCGGGCTGCGGTTGATTATCAGTGGTATCAGTCATAGTGGTCTTTTGTCTATTTCAGGAGCGCATTGTAACCACTCCGCTGTCTATGTCGAGACGCCAGCATGGAAACAGGCGTATCCAACATATTCACAAGCAAATTGGGTTGATAAGGCGTAATTCATCATCTATTAATCAATTTAACAAAAAAACACTTTAACATTTCTTTGTATCGCATTAATTTATAAGGGAAAAAAAATGACCGACATAGAAACTAAAGAACGGTGCCGGGCTGTTACACCAATGGGACCAAAGATGGCGGATTTACTCGTCGCCTATCTTGAACAATTGGGCGTTGAATATGTTTTTGGCGTGCCAGGCGGTGCTATAGAGCCGCTCTATGATGCGCTGGCCCGCAGTGAAAGGCGCGGCGGGGTAAGGGCTGTGGTGGCCCGTCACGAAACCGGCGCCGCCTTTATGGCCGATGGCTACGCCAGAAACAGCGGCAAGCTGGGAGTCTGTTGTTCAACCACCGGGCCCGGCGCCACCAATATGATTACCGGGGTCGCCTCCGCCTACGAAAACAATGTGCCAATGTTAGTGATCACCGCCCAGACGGCGATTTCAACCTTTGGTAAAGGTGCCATTCAGGACTCCTCCTGCACCGGCGTCAACACAGTAGGCCTCTACTCCCACTGCACCAGATACAACACGCTTATCTCCCATATTGACCAGTTTGAACACAAACTCGCCGCCGCCATTATGTCGGCCATGGGCTCGCCCGCTGGGCCGGCTCATATCAGTGTGCCGCGGGATGTGATGGCGATGGACAACCTTATCAGCCAGACGCACTATCAATTGGATAATTTATTGGATCGGCCAGCGCTAATTGATGACCATGCCGTTGAGCAGCTCTTTCAGTCGTTGAGTGCTGCGAAAAACCCTGTCTTTATTATTGGCGATGAAGCCTGTGATGCGATTGGCAGTATTCTCTCGCTTGTGGTCAAAACTGGCGCGCCGTTGCTTGTGACGCCCCAAGGCAAAGGCTTAGTCAGTCCCTATCACCCGCAATTTAAGGGTGTCTTTGGTTTTGCCGGCCACGCTGATGCCGGTGAGGTATTGTCTAACCCCAAGGTCGACTTGGTTATTGCCATTGGTGCGCGCTTTGGTGAGTTTTCCAGCAACGCCTGGGATACCAAAAATTTGCTTAATGGCAAGTTAGTGCATGTGGAATCCACCGAGGCAAACTTGACTCGAACGCCCATGGCAAAACTGCATGTACGCGGTTGTATCGAAACAATTTTTGACCGTATCGCCAATCGTTTTGGGATCGACACGAAAAAATATCTGCGCCTGGTGAAGTCTACCAGCGCCGAGTCAGAAGCGACTTTAACTCGACATTTTCAGTTCGATGACGAAGAGGGTTATTGTTCTGATGCGACGCCGATTAAGCCGCAGCGTCTTATGCGCGATTTACCGCTGTTATTTCCCGCGCATACCCGATACCTAGTGGATACCGGAAATAGTCTCGCTTGGGGAACCCACTACCTGAACCCATTTGATCGGAGATTTTCCGGTAAGCGCGAAGCGCGCGGCGGCTTATTTAGCGCCTCAGTTGATTTTGCTTCAATGGGCTGGGCTATTGGTAATGCAGTGGGAACCAGTATGGCATTGGATAATACACCGGTGATCTGTATCACTGGTGATGGCAGTTGGCTGATGAGTGGGCAAGAGTTGACCGTTGCCATAGAAGAAAAGTTAACCATTATCTTTGTAATCTTAAATGACCATGCCTACGGCATGGTCAAACATGGCCAAACCCTCACTGGAGCCGAACCCACGGCCAATCAGTTAACCCCGGTAGATTTTTCGGCGATGGCCAAATCCATGGGCGCACCGGGCCATATTATTCATTCACCGGCAGACTTAAATAGTCTCGATATCAAAACTATCTGCGCGCGCAAAGGGCCAACGGTTCTCGATGTGCGCATTGATGTCAATGAAGCACCGCCAATCGGTTTGCGCACTAATGTGTTGCAAAGTGGATGAGTGATACTCCAGTAGAGCAAATCACGACAAAAATATGGCGCGAAACTCCCGAGCCTGACAATCCATTTGCCGCGGCCAGCTGTTATTGCTGTGGTTATGATGTTTACGGCGACCTCTTAAAACACGCTAGCTATATAGATTATCTGTATCTGCTATTTAAGCAGCAACAGCCGACACCCGAGCAGTCAGCGCTGCTTCAGGGGTTGGCCATTGCATTGGCAAACCCCGGCCCCAGAGATCACAGCGTTAGGGCGGCTATGAGTGCCGGAGTTGGCGGTTCGACCCATGCCTCGGCCATTATCGCGGCTATTGCTGTGGGCGCAGGTAACTTGGGTGGAGCCCGTGAAGTCTTTCATGCCATGGCGTATTGGCAGCAGTGCCAGAATAACCTTGAAGACTGGCAGCAGTTGATTGAAAACCCGCCACAACTAGAACGCGAGGATGTCTGGCTGCCCATGGAGCATGTCCCGGGTTTTGATCCCAATGGTGTCAGCTGCCCAACGCCGGTAAAAGAAACTCTGGCGCATCTTGCCGATGCCGGTAAAGGCGCAAACCTGCGATGGCTGCATGAGAACCGCACTGCATTAGAAGAGTTTGCCGAATGCCCCTTAGCCTTTTCCGGTGTTGCCGCAGCCGCCCTCTATGATCTCGATTTTTTACCGGAACAAGCCGAGATGCTGTTTTTATTGTTGCGTTTGCCTGGAGCGGCAGTTCACAGCCTCGAGCAAGAGCGGCTGGGTTGGCGCAAATATCCGTTTTTTGCGAACGGGTTCAAATTAAATCCGTGAGGCCATTCGGTCCAGTGAGAAAACTGTATGCCTGTTCACAGTAAGTTAGAGAAGTTTGAGGATAATTGGCGCACTTCTATGGGTGGTTGGTCCCTTGAGGGAAAGG
>Ga0307488_10000597_pt1 | contig 29920 bp, 25 predicted proteins | sample SB02metaG_FD_202248 | JGI IMG/M metagenome (GOLD analysis project Ga0307488, IMG submission 202248) | Sea-ice brine microbial communities from Beaufort Sea near Barrow, Alaska, United States - SB 0.2 | ecosystem: Environmental > Aquatic > Marine > Coastal | place: USA: Alaska | collected...
CGATGGTTTCGATTATCTACGCGCCATTTTCTTTGCCCGGCTTGGGTGATGAGCTTGCTCTGGCGACCACCTCGAGCATATGGGCGATCATAGTTTTGGGCCTTGTTTGTTCGGCGCTGGCATTTGTTGTGTTCTTCATGTTGATTCAAGAAGTTGGTCCAGTCAGAGCCACTCTGATTACCTACGTCAACACCGCCGTAGCTCTTTCATTGGGCATAGTGTTTTTGAACGAGCCGATCACTATCGGTCTGGCGGTTGGATTGCCTCTTATTGCAATCGGGCTTTACTTGGCTGGGGGCACTGAGAAAAAAAGAGAGATTCCGGAGACTCCGGCCTAAACACCGAAGCGAATTCACTTTCGGCAACGAATCAGGAGCTAGATCAGGTAGAGATCGTCCCCGGTAATATTTAGCAGTCTTGCATTCACGCCGACCGCAACAGTCCCAGCCGGCATGTCTTTGGTAACCACGGCGTTAGCCCCAACGGCGCAATCGTTACCAATGTTGATATTGCCAATTAGCTTGGCTCCTGCACCAATAATTACTCGATCTCCAACCGTGGGATGACGCTTTACTGGGTCTAAGGTTTTACCGCCCAAGGTTACGCCGTGGTAAATGAGCACATCGTCTCCGATTACTGCTGTTTCACCTATTACAACTCCCACGCCGTGATCAATCACGAACCTCTTACCTATTGTTGCGCCGGGGTGAATCTCAATGGCGGTAAAAAATTTAGCGTGGTTCGAAACCATTCTTGACAGCGTGCGGAGCCTAAGTTTCCACAACCTGTGAGCCAGACGATATAGCCAAACTGCGTGAAGGCCTGCCGATGTGAACCACAGTTCCCATGCGCTTAGAGTGGCTGGATCGCGCTGAAGACCTGCGCGAATGTCTTCTCTAATGCTCAATTCTTGCTCTGGTATTCATCTTGGAGGTCGCGGTAGAGAGTTGAAGACACATAGCGCTCACCAAATGAGGGAACTATCACCACTATTTGCTTGCCCGCAAACTCTGGACGAGTTGCAACTTGGCAGGCTGCCCAAAGGGCAGCTCCCGAGGAGATACCCGCCAAAATACCCTCTTCGGCCGAGGTTCGCCTCGCGAAGTCAAAGGCGGTGGCGTTTTCGACGCTGATGACTTCGTCATAGCTACTGGTGTCGAGAATCGAGGGGATAAAGTTTGGTCCGATTCCAGCGAGTGGGTGTCCGGCCGCATCGCCTCCGGTAAGTAGGGGAGAGGCGGCGGGTTGAACAACGAAGCTTTTTATCTTTGGGTTCAGTTCTTTTAGACGCTGCGATGTTCCAGTGATCGTTCCGCCGGTGCCGCTTCCTGCAACCAGGGCAGCGACTTGGCCGTCGGTATCAGCCCAAATTTCTTCGGCGGTGGTCCTTCGGTGAATGTCAGGACCGGCTTCATTATCAAACTGACGCATCATCACAGAGTTTTCAATTGTCTTGCCCAATTCATCGGCTTTGGCAACTGAGCCTTTCATGCCCTCAGCTGCAGGCGTGAGCACTAGTTCTGCTCCGTAGGCACGAATCAGGATTTTGCGCTCCATGCTCATGGAGTCGGGCATGACAATGATTGTCTTGTAGCCGCGTGCTGCACCCACCATGGCTAGAGAAATGCCAGTGTTTCCGCTCGTCGCCTCAATTAGAGTCCCACCAGGCTTTAGAGCACCTGATTTTTCTGCGGCATCAACCATTGCGATTCCCAGTCGATCCTTCACTGAAGACGAAGGGTTGTAAAACTCGAGTTTGGCAAGCACCGTGGCTTTGGCGCCGTCGGTCACCTTATTCAGAGTTACCAGAGGGGTGTTTCCGAACACTTCGGTGATGTTGTTATAGATGCGCAATAAATCAGTCCTAAATTTCGAGGCTACAAGATTCTAACCAAAGTGACCGGTGCATTAGTCCTTATTGCCGATTGTTACGCACCGATGCACTGAAAATTCAGGTGGCAAGAGTGGCTAAGTGAAATTTCAAGGAATCGCAAATACTCTTTGACTCGATGAAGAAACTCACTTTAACGGTTCTTGTAGGGATCAGCGTATTTGGCCTTGCTGGTTGCAGCATCCAAGAGGTCGCCTCGACGGCAGCCGACGCTGCTGCGTGCAAGGCTCTCAGTTCGACCCTTAGCGGCATTTCTGGCGCCTACGAGCAAGGCTTAGTTGACTCCGGCGTGGTGGAGCAAATCGATTCCATCGTTGGAGATCAGGTTGATTTTCTTTTATCGACTGAATTAGCAGCTGACCTGAGTGAACTTGTGAAACAACTAGGTCAATCAGGCCCCGCTCAGGGAACTTCAAATAAGGTCGCCGAACTGACCGAGAGTATTTCTGAAAAGTGCTCCGGTTACGGCATTGATATTTCGAACTAAGTGCGACGGTGCTTCTAGCGTCAGTAACCTAAGGGCATGAAATCATCGCCTCCGGAACTCCACCCCGACCGCAACTTAGCCATGGAGTTGGTGCGAGCAACCGAAGCCGCGGCAATTCGTGCTTATCCATTTATCGGCAAGGGCGATAAAAACGCGGCCGATGGCGCAGCAGTAGATGCAATGAGAGCTTTCTTGGGCACCGTGAACTTCGAGGGTCTTGTGGTGATCGGTGAGGGCGAAAAAGATAACGCTCCAATGCTGTTCAACGGCGAAATCGTTGGAACCGGTAACGGCCCTAAGGTTGACATCGCGGTGGACCCAATCGACGGCACATCACTCACCGCAGCCGGAAGGCAGAATGCTATCTCTGTGATAGCGGTAGCGGATCGAGCTTCGATGCTTGATGCCTCAACGATTTTTAAGATGGACAAGTTTGTGACCGGCCCGGCCGGCATCGGCGTGTGTGACATTAGGCAATCAATGGATGAAAACCTCCGAGCCTACTCCAAGGTCACCGGTAAGCCAGTGGCTGAGATTCTGGTAGCAGTGTTGGACCGAGAATATAACGCTGAGCTAGTGGATCAAATCAGAAGCGCTGGAGCAGCCACCAGGTTGCTTCGAGACGGTGATGTTGCCGGTGGCCTTCAGGCAGCTAGGGCAAATTCAAGAATTGACATGTGTGTTGGTAAAGGCGGGTCGCCCGAAGCAATTATTACCGCCTGCGGTATTCAGGCATTGGGCGGTCTTATTCAAGGAATTCTCGCTCCCGGCGACGAGGAAGAAAAAAAGCGTGGGCTAGAGGCTGGCTTGAAGTTTGAATACGTTTACGAGACCAATGAAATGGTGAAGTCTGACAATACGTTCTTCGTAGCCACTGGAGTGACAGACGGAATGCTGTTCTCAGGTGTCAAAAAACTTGGTAAGACAATAATCACCGAGTCGTTGGTGATTAGAGGAAGATCCGGAACCGTGAGAACAGTTTTGGCCGAACACAAGGCAGACCGCTGGCTCTAGTGGACTAACTCGTCATCAACAAAGTGGTTTTTAGCAATTTGAATCCCCATCAGGGCACTAAATAATGCAACCCCAAAGAACATCCAAAGAGCAAATTCCCAACCCCCGGTGATCTCCCGAAAGACTCCCACCAAAAATACAATAATCGTTGTCATTGTGTAGCTCATTCCTTGACCGAAGGAACTGACGGCTAGCACAGTGCTTCGCTCTCTTGAGCGCAGGTTGTAGAGGGTAAGAGCGAGCGGGAACATCGTCGGCCCAAGGCCCAGGGCCGCCACCCAAATCCAGAGGTGTGCCCCGTCGGTCCAAAGAATACCCAGAGCTCCGGTCATACCCATGGCGCTTGAGAACCAAATAATCGGAGCGTGGAGCTGCTTGTACTTGACTGCTAGCCCGGGGATTATCAGTGCTGCTGGAAGTCCCAAAATTGCAAAGAGTGACAAGAGTGCACCGGCTTCCGCCACGCTAACCGAATTGTGTTCAAGTAATAAGAGCGGCAGCCACGCAAAGCTCACGTAGCCAAATACCGAAGTCATTCCCTGGGTCCCGAATATTGCCCAAGCTGTTGGCGAGCGCCAGATTGCCTTTTGCTTGGCTACACCCGGCAGTGGTTTCTCGGGCGTGGAGTTTTTTCGAAGAGCAATCAGCGGTAGCAAGGTAAGTGCCGCCATTAGCCCCCACTGTCCGAGCGAAAAGCGCCAGCCGCCTAATTCTGCGAATGGAACAGCCAAAAATGACCCTGCTGATGCGCTGAGCGCGGTAAGTGAAATGTAAAAACTAGAGATCAAGCCCACTCGGTTTGGGAAGTACTTTCGAACTATGACGGGCATCAGTATGTTTCCAATACCCATGCCCAAAAGGCACATCATGCTGCCTACAAACAACGCAGTCGAGTCCCAGGACAGCGCCCTTAGGGCGTGACCGCCAACAATCAGCAGAGAGGTGGCGATAAGTGTTTTTTCAACACCGATTCTTCTGGTTGGAACATTTGACATCGTGGTTGCAATTGCGAACGCTAGAGGTGCCGCGATCCCAAGTAGGCCAATGGTCACGATGGGAAGTGAGATTTCCTCTTGAATAAATGTAACCAAGGGCGAGAATGAGCCAACGGCAGTCCTCATGTTCAGTGCGAGTAGCGCGATAGCTACGATCGCCAACCATTTAGTTCGTCGTTCGGTCAAAGCTAGGCGTCTGTCTGAAGGATTTGAAGTGCTTTTTCGTGAAGCTTTCCGTTAGTTGCTAAAACTGTTGAGGTGTCGTTTTCTAATGGGCCGGAAAATGACGTGATCGTGCCTCCAGCCTCGAGCAGAATTGGAACCAATGCTGCAATGTCATAAATCTTGAGGTCGTGCTCGGATGCAATCTCAATCGCGCCCTCGGCCACAAACATGTAGCTCAGGAAGTCGCCGTAAGCGCGAGTCCTAAGAACCTTGGTTGAAAGTTCCATGAGCTGATCCAGGTATCCGGCGTCACGCCATTGCTCCAATGAATTAAAACTTAGAGTCGCATCGGCAAGCTCTGAGATGCCCGATGCCGCAAGCTTTCTAACCGTGCCATCAATGTCTCTGGTGAATGCTCCCTTGCCGCTAGCAGCCCACCAGCGCCTCGCTAAGGCAGGTGCGGAGACCACCGATGCAACCAGTTCACCATCAACGCGAAGGGCAATCAATGTTGCCCAAATAGGCACACCTCGTAGATAGTTTGCGGTGCCATCGATCGGGTCGATTATCCAACTCCTATGGGAGTCACCGGTATTTTCGAATTCTTCTCCGATAACGGAGTCGGCTGGGCGATAAAGCTTTAATAAATCCCGAAGTTTTTGTTCAACTGCCCGATCGGCGTCGGTTACTGGAGTCCGGTCGGGCTTCGCTTCAACTTTCAGATCAAGTGCCCGATAGCGCGATAGTGATATTTCATCGGCAGCATTCGCTAAGACCTGGGCAAGCTCTAAATCGTTCATCTTGTTACCTAATCTACCGAGGAAAGTGACTCGAGCAGTCTTCGAAGCGAGTCCAGTCTCAGAGCAGAAATTTCTCCGGCCAGCATTTTTTGATCCAACGAGCAATCAGGCGAATCGGCCAGATGGGTGCATCCGCGAGGGCAGTCGCTACTGGCATCACTTAAGTCCGAAAAGCCCTTTAGTAGGCCATCGGCATCGATGTTTGAAAGGCCAAAGCTTCGTATTCCCGGGGTGTCAACCAGCCAGCCGCCCTGCGCTCTAATGGCATGAGCGGAGCTAGAGGTGTGGCGGCCTTTTCCGGTGACCTTATTTACTATCCCAGTCGCACGGATAAAATCTGGAGCTATCTGGTTAATGATGGTGGTTTTGCCAACTCCCGAGTGCCCAACAAACACAGTTGTGTTTCCTGCGAGCATTTGTTTTAGTGATTCCAAGTTCGGAGCATTTTCCGAGGTTTGAATAATCTCCAGGTCAAAGCCTTGAAAGCTATCGATGAAATCCTTTGGGTCTGCAAGATCGCACTTAGTCATAATCAAAATCGGCTTTAGTCCAGAGTGAAAAGCGGCCACTAAATATCTGTCAACTAGCCTCGAACGAGGTTCGGGGTTGGCTGCAGCCATAACAATCACTAGTTGATCTGCGTTGGCGACAATTGTTTGCTCAAGTGAGTCGCCGTCCTCAGCAGATCTTGACAGAGTATTTTTTCTAGGCTCAATGCCGACGATTCTGGCCAGGGCACCGGAGGCTCCGGTAACATCACCGTCAAGCCGAACTCGATCGCAAATCACGCAGCCATCTTTGCGGAGCTCTTTGGCCAATGTCGCCGTTATCTCGGTACCTTCATCGGTAAGGATTCGGTACCTAGCCAAATGGACCTCTAGCACCATTCCCAGTGGCGCTTTACTAAAGTCTGGACGCCTCTTAGTTCTTGGCCTAGAACCTTTTGGATTTGGCCTGATGCGAACATCCTCCTCATCTAGATCCATGCGATCAGCACTAGACCAGGTCATTCTGACCCAAGCATGTCAAGCCACATCTTCGCAAAGCCAGGCATGGTTTTGGCTGTAGTTTCAATGTTCTCTATTTCAACGCCACCTACCGCTAGTCCTATAATCGCCCCGCTGGTGGCCATTCGGTGGTCGTGATAGGTGTGCCAAAGACCTCCGCGCATGGGCTGAGGGGTAATTTCGATTCCATCCGCAAGCTCCTTGGCGTTGCCGCCGAGGTTGTTTATTTCGGCCACTAGCGCCGCGAGACGGTCGGTCTCGTGTCCACGAAGGTGCCCGATTCCGATCAGCCTGCTTGGGCTAACCGCTAGTGCGCAGAGCGCTGCAATTGTAGGCGTCAGTTCGCCGGCCTCAGATAAGTCTGCTTCGATTCCCATAATTCTGCCGGAGCCTGAAATGGTGAGCACATCGTCTGTAACTTCAATGCGCGCACCCATTCGAGTCAGCAGTGTTCGGTAGTGGTCGCCAACTTGAGTTGTGGCGCGTGGCCAATTTGGAATTTTGACTGTTCCGTTGGTGACCATTGCCGCTGCAAGAAAGGGTCCGGCATTTGAAAGGTCTGGTTCAATAACGACTCTGCCACCAGAAATTGGCCCGGGCTCTACCCGCCAGGTGGAACTGTTGATTGCTTCGGCTCTAACGCCCCTTGTTCTTAGGGTGTGCAGGGTCATTTCGATGTGAGGAAGCGAAGGTAGGCCGTTACCTTCATGCGTGAGGGTCAGGCCCTGGTCAAACTTGGCGGCGCTGAGCAGGAGCCCGGAGACAAACTGCGAAGATGCCGATGCATCGATGTTAAGTTCGCCACCAACGACCGAGCCGGTTCCATTGACAGTGAACGGCAGTGAGTTGGTGTCGGAAGTGACTTCAGCCCCTAGCGCCCGCAGTGATTCGATTGCGGTTTTCATGGGCCGAGTTCTGGCCCCGGCGTCGCCATCGAAGCTAACTTTTCCGTTTACCAGCATCGACAACGGCGGGACAAATCGCATGACCGTCCCAGCAAGTCCGCAATCAATTTTTGCGGGACCCGATAGTTTTCCGGGGGTAACCAGCAAGTCCGAGCCTTGCCAGGAGAATTCGGTTCCGAGCGCCTTGAGAGACGCAATCATGAGCTCGGAATCTCGGGATACCAAAGGTGAAATAAGTTCGGTTGGCTCTTCGGCCAATGCCGAAAGCACAAGCTCGCGATTTGTGAGCGATTTACTTCCGGGCAGCAAAATTTCAGCGCTAACTGCTGAGGATAGCGGCGCGGGCCAAGCTGAAAACTCGATCATCACTCCAAAGATACAAGGAATGGCGGCTGTCGGCATGCCGGTCCGCTCGCAACCTGCAAGGTATTCTGGCCAATTTTCCAACTATCCTCCTGCTTTTCTGGTGGACGTTAGACTTGAAAGCAATGCCTGAGAAAAAATCTGAAAAAATCCTGAGCTTTGAAGCTCAGGCGTTGCCTCTCATGCCTCAGCTATACGGAGCTGCTCTAAGGTGGACTAGAAATCCAAGCGATGCCGAGGATTTAGTTCAGGAAACCTTTGCAAAGGCTTTTGTTGCCTGGGAAAAGTTTGAGCAGGGCACCAACCTAAAGGCGTGGTTGTTTCGAATAATGACCAACACGCACATAAATCTTTACAACAAAAAGGCCAAGGACAAAGCGAAGACCGCCCTAGACGATCTAGAGGATTGGCAAGTTGGTCAGGGGGAGTCAGTAACTTCAAGGTCATCGAGGTCCGCGGAGATAGAGGCCATGGAGAACCTTCCCTCGCTGGCCATAAAAAATGCACTTGACCAAATACCTGAAGAATTCCGCATGGTGGTTTACTACGCAGTGGTCGAGGGCCTCCCTTACCAAGAAATAGCCGACATTATGGGCACACCGGTTGGTACTGTTATGTCAAGATTGCACCGCGGGAAGAAATTACTGAGAACTTTGTTGCAAGATTATGCAGAGCAAGAGGGATACGACACAGGAGTGGAGGTCGAAGGTTGAAAAAAGTCGACTGCGAAGAAGTGAAAAAAGGCGTCCACGAATACCTGCACTCCGAACTTCACGAAGAAGAGCTTGAGCAAGTAACCGCTCACCTTGCTAACTGCGATTCCTGCGAAAGCCACTACGACATTGAGGTTATTTTCAATCAGGTAATTCAGCGTGCGTGTGATGAAGTTCCAGCTGAGCAGTTGGCGGAACGAGTCATGGATCGACTAAGAGAGATCCAGCAACACGACTAATCCGCTTGGGCTAGACCCAGCCACTCGAACCAACCGCGATTCAACACCAACCACGCAATCAAGCCATAGCCGACTTGACCGGGTAGCTGCTTTGGGTGATTGGTAACTTCTGACAACCAACCCTCATGATCCACTAGTGGACTAAAGCAGTCCACGTATGTAAGTGCCCTTCGCTTCACAACATCCGAAAAGCCCTCTGACAAGTGCTTGACCTCGGAGTCAAATTCTGGGACACCGGTGGGGGTGGGCCCCACGACTAAAACCTTGATACCCTCACGAACCGCATCATCTAAGAGTGAAGCAAGGTTCAATCTGGAGCGCGATATGGTTATGCCGGATCGAACGTCGCTAGATCCAAGGGCTAAGACTAAGTAGTTTTCGCTGTCCTTGGAAAATCTGATTGTCGCCTCAGTTTTCCACCTAGCCAAAAGATCCGAGGTTGTCTCCTCGATCATTGGCAGGGCAAATACTGCGACGTCTCTGTTTCCTGGTAGACGGGCCTGAACTCTGCCTAGCCAGCCAATACCCTTGGGGTCACCAGCTCCAGTGAGAAGCTCATCTCCGAGGATAACGACGCGCAGATCAGGCATCAGTCGCTAAATGCTCTATTGACTAAATCTGCTTGCTCGGCAGCGTGCCTCTTTGCCGAACCAGTTGCAGGAGAAGCGGATGCCGCTCTGGCAATAACCTTGAAGTTGACACCGTACTTGGGCATAAACAATCCCAGGTAGGTCCAGGCTCCTTGGTTCGCCGGCTCATCTTGAACAAATCTCAGCTCCGCTTCTGGGAACTGGGAAATCGCGGCCTTCATTTCCTCAACAGGAGTTGGGTAGAGCTGCTCAAGTCGAACTATTGCCGTGTCACCAGCTCCACGTTTTTGGCTTTCCGCCAACAGGTCCCAGTAGACCTTGCCGGAACAGAACAGAAGCTTGGTAACTTTTGCCGGGTCCAAGTTCTGTTGGTCATTTATCAAGGGCCGGAAGTTGCCTTCGGTAAAGTCTGCTACTGAACTGGAAGCCGCCTTGAGGCGCAACATGGACTTTGGAGCAAACACGACAAGCGGCCTTCTCGGAACCGTGTAGGCCTGCCTTCGAAGCAAGTGGAAGTGGCTTGCTGGAGTGGAAGGCTGTGCGATTGTCATGTTGTTCTGAGCGCACAGCTGGAGGAATCTCTCGAGCCTCGCTGATGAGTGGTCTGGGCCTTGACCTTCATACCCGTGAGGCAAGAGCATTACTAGCGATGAGCTCTGGCTCCATTTTTGCTCAGCACTGGAAATGAACTCATCGACAACAGTTTGGGCGCCGTTGATAAAGTCACCAAACTGGGCTTCCCACAATGTGAGTGTGTCCGGTCTTTCCACGGAATAGCCATACTCAAAACCGAGTGCTGCGTACTCGCTCAGGAAAGAGTTGTAACCTTCGAATTTGGCTTGCTGCTCCGAAACGTATCGAATCGGAGTCCATTCTTGACCATTATTTCTGTCATAAAACACACTGTGGCGCTGGACAAAAGTTCCTCTGAGGCTGTCTTGACCCGCCAGTCGAATGTTTACGCCCTCCACTAGAAGCGAACCAAAAGCCATTAGCTCTCCAAAGCCCCAGTCGATTCCGCCGTTCCTTGACATGTCAACTCTTTTTTGGAGAAGCTGGGCAAGCTTTGGGTGAACGCTGAAGCCCTCGGGTTCATTGCCGTGAGCATTGCCAATGGCTTCCACCAATTCCTGAGGTATTGCAGTCTGTCGAAGAAGTTCCTGTTTCTCACTGGCCGTGGTTCCAATGCCTTCTGGCCTTGTCTGGAGGGCAACGGTATCGGTCATGGCGTCGTGAACATCTATAAACGCCTGTTCAAGGCTTTGCTGGAAGCGTTGGTTCGCCTCGTCGAATTCCTCTTTGGTGATGTCCTCACGGCCAATCAAGTTGTCCATGTAGAGAGATCTAACCGAGCGCTTTGCCTCAATCAGGTTGTACATCATGGGCTGCGTCATCGAAGGATCGTCGCCTTCGTTGTGACCACGTCGTCGGTAGCAGACGATGTCGATGACAACGTCTTTCTTGAATTCCTGACGGTACTCGAATGCCAACTGCGCTACTTTGACGACAGCCTCTGGGTCGTCGCCGTTTACGTGGAAAATAGGCGCTTGAATTGCCTTGGCCACGTCGGTTGAGTACAGGCTAGATCTTGCGTCTTTTGGAACCGTGGTAAATCCAACTTGGTTATTCACTACCACGTGGATTGTTCCGCCGACCTTATAGCCCTCGAGCTGGCTCATCTGGAGGGTCTCTAGGACCACACCCTGGCCAGCAAATGCCGCGTCACCGTGAATCAATATTGGAAGAATCGGGAAGTTGTCCGGGTTTCCAAGCTTGTCTTGCTTGGCTCTCACGATGCCCTCAAGAACTGGGTTGACTGCCTCCAGGTGAGAAGGGTTAGCGGCAAGCGAGACTTTGATTTGAGTGCCGTGCCCCGAGGTGAATACACCTTCAGTTCCCAGGTGATACTTAACGTCTCCAGAGCCCTGGACGCTAGAAATATCATTAGAGCCCTCGAACTCCCGGAATACCTGTCCGTAGGTCTTGCCGGCGATGTTCGTCAGAACATTCAAGCGACCACGGTGGGCCATTCCGATGACCGCTTCGTTCAATCCGCCGTCCGCTGCCGCCTGCAAGATCTGGTCTAAAGCAGGGATTAGTGACTCGCTGCCCTCTAGCGAGAACCTTTTTTGACCAACAAACTTGGTCTGCAGAAAAGTCTCAAAAGCCTCGGCCTCGTTGAGCTTATTCAGAATCCTAAATTGCTCTTCCTTGGTCGTTTTTTGATATGGCCGTTCTAGCCTCTCTTGAAACCAAATGCGCTCCGATGGACTCTGGATGTGCATATACTCAACGCCAATTGTGCGGCAATAAGAATCTCGAAGGATACCCAGGATGTTCCGGAATTTACCCTTTGCCCGGCCACCAAAGCCGCCGGTCTTAAAGGTGCGATCCAGATCCCAAAGGCTGAGTCCGTAGGATCGAATGTCAAGGTCCGAGTGCCAACGCTGAACATACTCAAGGGGGTCGATGTCTGCGATCAGGTGACCGCGGACCCTGAAAGCGTTGATGTATTCCTGGACCCTGGTGTTTTTGCCAGATTGATCGGCCAGATCCCAATGAAAGTCAGTTGACCAGACCACGGGGGAGTATGGAATACGCATGTCGGCGAAGATTTGGTCAAAGAACTCTCTTTCACCCAGAAGAAGCTCATTGACGATTTTTAGGAACTCCCCGCTGCCGGCACCCTGAATCACCCGGTGATCGTAGGTGGAGGTAACCGTGATTATCTTTCCGATTCCCTGGTCGGCAAGTTGCTCTTCGGACATTCCTTGGAACTGTGCCGGGTAGTCAAGTGCTCCAATTCCAACAATGCAACCCTGGCCACTGGTGAGCCTTGGCACTGAATGAACAGTTCCGATTCCGCCTGGGTTGGTCAGAGAGATAGTGGTGTCTTTAAAATCATCTGCGGTGAGCTTGTTCTGCCTGGCTTTGGCCACAAGTTCTTCGTAGGCGCTAACAAACTCCGCAAAGTTCATCTTTTGTGCGCGCTTTATGTTTGGAACAAGAAGTGCTCTCGATCCGTCCGGCTTCGGTATGTCAATAGCTAGTCCGAAGTTGATGTTGGCTGGAGAAACAACGGCCGGCTTCCCGTCAACCTCATCGTAAAAGACGTTTTGAGAAGGGAAGGCCTTCAGCGCTTGAACAATCGCGTAACCAATGATGTGGGTGAAGGAAACCTTTCCACCACGCGTTCTTTTCAGATGCGAGTTGATGACAATTCTGTTGTCAATCAAAAGTTTTGCTGGCACTTGACGCACGCTGGTTGCGGTTGGCATAAATACTGAAGCGTCCATGTTGGCCGCAAGGGTCTTACCCATGCCCTTGAGGATCTTTACTTCTGGTTGCTCGTTGATCTCTTCGATAGTGATGGCTTGAGACTCTGTGGACGGCAAGTCCGCTGGAACCGGAGCAGTCCTAGGAGCCTCATCCGAGGTCTTTGCAATCGGAATAGTGATTGCCTCGGTAGGGGGCGCAGGAGCGTCTGGGTCGAAGTTAGAAACTACGGTCGAATCGGTGTCAATTACCGTAATGGACCCAGTGCTTGGCCCTTGGGCGACAGCACCTGTTTGGTTCGAAAGGTGGTAGCGCTCGAGGATTGGCAGCCACGATTGGTCCACCGAATCCGGGTTGTCCTGCCACTGGGCGTACATCTCGGCCACGAGCCACTGATTGGCGCCGAAGTCATTTTCAGAATTATTAGTATCGCTGGCCGACAAGGGTGCCCCTTAGAACGAAAAAAAACCTATGGAAAACCCTATAAGTCTAGCCACTTGACTGGCTATAGTTGAATTGAAATGGAGCTTGATAAACGTAGTTACACGCAGGTGATTGGTTGAACGACTATCTTCTGCTTGCTTTTGCCGTCGTTTTGACCCTTGGCACAGGCCTATTCGTCGCTAGCGAGTTTTCTCTAATCAGCACCGATAGGGCCCAGTTGATGGCCGATCAGGATGCTGGTGAAAAAGGACTGGACCTGCCGATAAGGGCAGTTGCGAAAACTTCCACGCACCTCTCATCGGCCCAACTTGGTATTACTCTCACGACCTTGCTTACTGGATTTGTCGCGGAACCAGCGCTGACCCGAATGCTAAGCCCGTGGCTGACAGGTTTCGAGTTATCGTCCGAGGGAATAAAGGTTTTGTCAGTTGTCTTGGCGATGACAATTGCAACCGCTTTTTCTTTCCTCATCGGAGAACTGGTGCCAAAGAACATGGCACTTTCGGCTCCCAAGCGAGTACTAAAAATAGTTGTTGGCTTTCAGCTCGGCTTTACCTGGGTTTTCAGTCTGCTGGTGCGGATCATGAATGACAACGGCAACTGGTTAGTCAGGAAATTGGGAATTGAACCAAGGGAAGAGCTATCGAGTGCCAGGACTGCCGATGAGCTGGTTTCCATGGTTAGGCGCAGTGCAACCCTAGGTTCTCTTGAGCAGGACACCGCAAAACTCCTTGAAAAAACTCTGGCAATGAGCGCCTTATTGGCAAGCGACATAATGACCCCCAGGCCAAAAATGTATTCTCTAGAAAGAGAATCCTCCGCTCGCGATCTCATCGACCTTGCTTCGACAACTGGCCATTCAAGATTCCCGGTCACCGGTGAGGATGCTGACGATATCGTTGGGGTAGTGCATCTAAAGCGAGGCATTGGCGTTCCCGTTGAGCGCCGCGATCAAGTCCCAGTCAGCGCATTGATGGTTGAGCCGGTTCGGGTCCCAGAGACCATGGCCTTGGATCGATTGATCCTGCAACTCAGAGGCAGGGGGTTGCAGTTTGGAATTGTGATTGATGAGTATGGCGGGACCGCGGGGATAGTCACCCTTGAGGATGCAGTTGAGGAGCTCGTGGGCGAACTATCCGACGAACACGATAGACAACGATCTGATCTGCTTCAGTATGCCGACGGCTCACTCGCCTTCAGCGGCCTTACTAGACCCGCCGAGCTTGAAGAGTTTGGACTCTCGATAGCAGAGGACGAGGATTACGACACTGTCTCGGGATTCTTGATGAGTGAGCTTGGACGAATTCCAAAAACTGGTGATCAGGTTGAAATTTCAGGTGGTCGCCTAGTTGTCCTAAAAATGGAAGCCAGGAGAGTAGACCGAATCAAGTTTGAACCGGTGGTGGTCGACGATGAGTAGCGATCTAATGGGACTGGTGTGGTTTGTCGTATTACTAGGGGCAAATGCTTTCTTCGTCGGAGCTGAATTCGCCGTGATTACCGCTAAGCGCTCTCAGATTGAGCCCCGAGCTGAAGCAGGAAACCCCGCGGCAAAGATTACCCTGCGCGCGATGGAACGGGTGTCGCTGATGCTCGCGACTGCGCAGCTAGGCATAACCGTTGCATCGCTGTTGATTCTGGTTGTTGCAGAACCTGCGATCCACCACTTGGTTGAAATTCCCTTGAAGGCAGTCGGAGTCGGAGAAGCGGCTTCGGCGGTTACTGGTTTTGCGATCGCTCTAATTCTCGTCACCTATCTTCACGTCGTGATCGGCGAGATGATCCCCAAAAACATCGCAATTTCTGTTCCACTTAGGACATCGCTGATTTTGACCCCGATTCTTTATTTCATAGCGCAGCTTGTGAAGCCGGTGGTCTGGGTCCTGAATCAAATCGCAAACCTGATTCTCATAATTTTTAGGTTCAAGCCCGTGGATGAAGCCAATACTGCCTTTACTTTGGACCAGGTAGAAGGCTTTGTTTCTGCAAGCCAAAAAGAAGGAACATTGGCAGACGGCTCCGGCACGATTGAAAAGACCTTTGAATTCACCGAGAAAACAGTCCGCGACGTCGCAGTTCCAATAGGCGATTTGATCACTATGACGCTGTCCTCGAACGCTGGAGACCTCCAATCCTCTGTTTCCGAGCACGGCTTTAGCCGTTATCCAGTGAAGGGGACCGGCGATGACATCGTTGGCTATTGGCACATTAAGGACGGGCTCACTAACGACCCGGCTGAGATGACAGCAGCTCTTCCTTCTAAGCGCTTGAGAGCGATGATTTCCATTCCTGAAACAACTGACCTCGAGGATGCGCTAGCTCAGATGCGAAAGAGTGGAGCTCACATAGTTAGAAGTTTTAGCTCTTCCGGAGAAATCGTTGGCTGTCTGTTTCTTGAAGACATCATCGAGGAGCTAGTGGGCGAAATCGAGGACGCTACTAGGCGTTAGGCCAGCGGCCTCGCTCGTATTGATGCGGCCACACTATCTCTGCCGAAAGCTCCGCTGCCGCACGGAGTCCAAAGTATGGATCTCTCAAAAATTCGCGACCGACAAGCACGACATCAACTAGGCCCTCGGACAGAACCTGCTCGGCTTGGGTTGCGTTAGTAATTTGACCAACCGCCGCAACGTCCGAACCAGTTGCTCGCTTCGCGCTTTTAGCAAACTCAACCTGGTAGCCGGGTCCAGTCGGTATCTTTACGCCCGTGATAAGACCGCCAGAGGAAAGATCGAATAGATCCCCACCAAGTTCTCGGCACCAGTTGGCAACTTGATTGGTTTGGTCTTGGTCCCAGCCGCCCTCAACGTAATCTGTGCTGCTGAATCGAATAAAAATCGGCATTTTCTCGCCCACTGCTTTTCGCACCTCGGTCACTATTTCAAGCAACAATCGGGCCCTGTTTTCAAGGGGTCCGCCGTAGGCATCGTCACGCTTATTCGATATCGGTGACAAAAATTGGTGAAGCAAGTAACCGTGAGCAGCATGAATTTCGATCGAATCAAACCCTGCTTTTTGTGCCCTCAACGCAGCACTGGCAAAATCCGCAACGATTCTTGGCATTTCGCTAGTGGCCAGCATTCTGGGGGCAGCAAGACCTTCAAAAGCCTCTGCTGTTGCAGAGTAAGTTTCCCAACCGCCTTCGGATGTCGCTACCGAACCCGAACCCGATGTTGGTCGATGAGTAGAGCCCTTACGTCCAGCGTGAGCAAGCTGTATTCCGCTTGTGGCACCCTGCCCTCTTATAAAGTCTGTAATGACTTTCCAGGGAGCAATCTGGTTGTCATCGTAAAGACCTGGACACCAGGGGCTGATCCGTCCCTCTGAACTGACGGCGCTGGCCTCAGCGATCACCATGCCCGCAGCTCCCATCGCCCTAGATCCAAGGTGAACCAGATGCCACTGGCCAACAATGCCGTCTTGGCCCTCGCATGAATACATGCACATGGGAGACACCCAGAGCCGGTTTTTGATTTCAAGGTTACGAATTTTTATGGAACTAAACAGCTTGGTCATTTAGTGAGCTTTTCCAATCTAGGGTTTGCAACCAGAATAAATATCGCGAGTGCCGTTCCCCAACCGATTGCAATATTCAACGGATAGATAGCGGTCAAGAGTCCAATTGCCGAGGGCCCAGCTAGCGCGCCAATGTATGTTATTCCAACAACTCTGGCCATGTTTCTTCCCGAGTGAGTGGCTTCACCGATTTCACCTCCGGCAGCAAAGATTTGGGGCACTACACCCGAGATGCCAAGGCCAAGAAGATACCAAAGTGCTAGTGATATTTCGAAGTTAGGGGCGATTGCCTGGGCAGCGATTGCTACTCCACCAACCAGTGAACCCCAGCGAATAATGAAACCCCGCCCATTATTTTCAACTATTCGATCGATGAAAATACGACCGGTGATCATCCCTAGGTTGAAGGCGGCAAGACCCCAAGCCGCTAAAGCAACGCTGACCTTTTGAATATCAATCAAATAAAGCGCCGACCAGTCCTGTGCGACGCCCTCAATTATTGCCCCAGCAGCAGCCATGAGTCCGGCCAGAATAACAAACGGCAGCACTCGGCGATTTGCCCGAGAGTCAACCCGATTTTGGTGTTTGTCTACTTTGGTTGCGACAACCTCGTTAGGTAAAAGCCAACCGGCAACAACAACCCCAGTGACGCTCAACACCACACCGGTGATGCTGAGGGTTTGCGACTGATCGAATCCTGCAGAAATAGTAGCGAAACCTAGAGCCGCGCCAAAGAGCCCTCCGACCGACCAGAACAGGTGGAAAAAAGTAAAGATCGCACGCTTATTGACTTTGTCGACTTGCAGAGCCGCCGCGTTCATCCCAACGTCTACCCCTGCAATTCCAAACCCGAGGAAAAATATCGCGAGTCCGAGTGACCAGATGCTTTGGGCGAATGCGGGGCCCAAGAGCGAAAGGCCTACGACAAGGCCACCGATTCTGGTGGCAGTTTTTGCTCCAATGTGGTCAATGATCCAGCCGAAGATCTGCATGGCGGCAAAGCCACCCAGACCAGAGAACATAAATAATGCTCCGAGAGTGACGTAGCTAATCCCAACGGTTCGCTCAATTAGGGGTATGTGAACGGCCCAAAGTGCAAGCGACGACCCACCGGAGAAGAAAAAGAAGCAGACTGCAAATTTGGATTTTAGAAGGTTCACGCTTCACACTTTAGGACAAGAAATCTTCAAGAAGCTTCCCGACCGCCTCGAGTTCAATTAAAAAACCGTCGTGGCCAAATTCACTCTGAATCACGTGCAGCTGACCACCGTGCAAATCACCGCTGATGGAATCTGCTATTAGTTGCTGACCACTGATTGGGAACAGTCGATCGCTGTCCACGCCAATAACCAGTGTCGGGCAAGCAATTGTGTTAAGTGCAGTTTCAACTGATTCGCGTCCTCGGCCAACGTCGTGCGAGTTCATCGCATTTACGAGAGTCACATAGCTGTTGGCGTCGAACCGCCTCACGAACTTGTTGCCGTGAAAATCTAGATAGCTCTCAACCGCGTATTTGCCAGCCTCGGTAAGCGGGCTCACCTTGGATTGCCAGGTCCTGCCGAATCGATCGTTTAGCTCCTTGGGAGAGCGGTAGTTTAGGAGCGCCATTCTGCGCGCTAGAGCGAGACCGCGGTGAGGGCCAAATCCTGGTTTGGCGTCGTAATACGAACCTCCGGCAAAGTTCGCATCAGATCTGATGGCCTCAAGCTGAACCGTATTCAGGGCGATTTGATCTGCGGTTGTGAATGGGGGAGCAGCCAAGATTGCTAGGCGCTCCACGCTTTGGGGAGAACTGATCGCCATCTCCAGGGCGTGCATCCCAGCCATGGAGCCGCCAATGATGCTAAACCATGTGGAAACATCGAGCTGTTTCGCAAGAACCTCAAAAGATGAAGCCTGGTCTTTGATGGTTAGCTGAGGGAAGCTCGGTCCGTATTCTTGGCCCTTGGAATTCAGTGAAGCCGGCCCGGTCGATCCTTGGCAGCCTCCCAAAACATTTGGAGTTACTACAAAATACTTATTGGTATCAATTGCAAGCCCCGGACCAATTAGGCCTCCCCACCAGCCTGATGTTGGATGTCCAGGGGCTGATGGTCCGGTGGTGTGACTGTCTCCGGTTAGAGCGTGTAGCACCAATATGGCGTTTGACTTTGCGGCGTTCAGTTCTCCCCAGGTCTCGTACGACAAAACTGCCTGATGCAAGGTCTCGCCTGATTCTAGAGGAAGCGAAAAAACCTTGGAGAATTTTCGGTCCCCAAGGTCGTCTCCAGCACGCCATGCTCCGCTGGCAGGTGGTCTTCCGACAAGCTGACGACGCTGCTCCTCGGAAATAAATTCCGAGGGAGCAGAGTCTTCAGATATTTGAAAGTCCATTTATTTTGCCGCGGCGAAGCCTGTCTGTAGGTCAGCGACGATGTCCTCGTAGTTCTCGAGCCCAACCGACAGTCTCACAAGACCTGGCGTAACTCCAGCGTTGGCAAGCGCCTCTGGGTCCAGCTGAGAATGAGTCGTTGAGGCCGGGTGGATAATCAGCGAACGAACGTCACCAATGTTGGCCACGTGGCTGAAGAGCTCGACTCCTTCGACAAACTTGACTCCCGCATCTAGGCCACCGGCGATCTCGAACGAGACGATAGCTCCTGCGCCCTTGGGGGCGTAGTGCTTGTGAGCCTCGTGGTACTTACTGGATGTTAGGCCTGCGTAGTTGACCTTCAGAACCTGAGGATGAGCCTCTAACCAAGCTGCAACCTTGCCTGCATTGTCAACGTGTCGCTCCATCCGAAGGCTCAAGGTTTCAATTCCCTGAATCAACGAGAAGGCAGTGTCTGGAGAAACCGCGGCCCCTATGTCACGCAAAAGCTGAACTCTGGCCTTGATGATGAAGGCAATTGAATCACCCAGGGCCTCGGTGTAGACAACGCCGTGGTAGCTAGGGTCAGGCTTGGTTAGGCCTGGGAACTTGTCTGATTTGGACCATTCGAATTTTCCGCCATCTACGATCGCGCCGGCTACAACCGTTCCATGACCGCCCAAGAACTTAGTTGCCGAATGGATCACAATGTCGGCACCGTGCTCGAACGGTCTGATCAAAAACGGAGTTGCCACCGTGTTATCAACAATCAAGGGGAGGCCGTGCTTGTGTGCTACCGAAGACACCTTGCGGATATCAAGTATTGACACATCTGGGTTTCCGATTGTCTCTCCAAAAAGCAATTTTGTGTTCGGTCGAATCGCAGCAGCCCAGGCGTTCTCGTCATCTTGGTCGTCAACAAAAGTTGTTTCGATTCCAAGCTTGGCGAGGGTGTAGCGGAAGAGGTTGTAGGTTCCACCGTAAAGCTTCGAGCTTGCAACGATGTGATCTCCGGCCTCAGCAATGTTTAGAACGGCGAAAGTGGTCGCGGACTGACCGGAAGACAAAAGTAGGGCCGCAGTTCCGCCCTCGAGTGCAGCGATGCGCTTTTCGGCAACGTCTTGGGTGGGGTTCATGATTCGGGTATAGATGTTTCCAAATTCCGCAAGACCAAACAGCTTCCGAGCATGCTCTGCTGAATTGAAGGTGTAGGCAGTGGTCTTGTAAATAGGCACAGCTCTGGCGTTAGTTGCGGGATCGCTCACTGCCCCGGCGTGAATTTGCAGGGTTTCAAAACCCCAGTTTGCTGCATCGGTCATTTCATTTCTCCAAGTTAGGTGGTTTGCTGCTGGAATAACTATTCAGCGTTGGGTGTGATCAAGCAACTAAGCCGGTAACTAAGCGTAACTTTACAACAAATGCGAACTGGCCAAAGAGGCCAACAGTGCCGAGCCCAGTGGAATAACAGAGTCATCGAAGATTGCTCTGGCCGAGTGATTAGTCGGCGCCGTTGCGTGATCAATCTCCTCCGGACAAGCTCCCAAAAACACAAAAGCTCCGGGAATTTCGTGGACAATCGAAGCGAAGTCCTCTCCACCGGCGATTGGGTTATCCATTGCCATATAGCCGGCAGACCCAACCAACTCCTGCGCTATTTTTGAAACTCGTTCAACCGAGTGCTCATCATTGATCAATACCTTGGTCGGATCACTAAATTCGATAGTGGCCGTGACTCCAAACCCTTCGGCAATCGAATTGATTAATTTGGGGGCCAAAATATGCAATTTCTCGGTATTGGCTGCGGAAAATGTTCTAACTGTTGCCCCGAAGCTTGCTGTATCCGGGATGACATTATTAGTAGCGTCATCCCCAGCGCGGATCCAGCTGACGTTTAGTATCACCGGATCAAACTGGTCGAAATTCTTATTAAGCATGGTTTGAAGGCTTGAAATTGCCTCAACCATTGGTGCAACGGGGTCCTTTGATAGCCAAGGCATCGAACCATGCCCACCGGATCCGTGGAAGACAACGTTCATGTCACCTGCGCTTGCCATCATGGCTCCTGGCTTGCAGGCAATCATCCCTTTAGGCAACGAAGTAAATACATGAAGGCCATATGCGGCTACTGGCCGACTTCCGGTAATGTCCAGCATTCCCTCTTCGATCATCACATCCGCTCCGTGGTGACCTTCTTCGCCCGGCTGGAACCAAATTGCGACATCGCCTTTTAGTTGGTCTTTTATCTCGTGCAGAAGCGTTGCTGCTCCGACGCCTGCTGACATGTGCAGATCATGCCCGCAGGCATGCATGTAGCCGTTTACAGAAGCAAAGTCCAAATTGGTTTCTTCTTTTACGTGCAGAGCATCCATGTCTGCCCGCAAAAGCACAGTTGGACCAGGGCTGCCACCTCGAATAACTAAAACAATTGAACTCAGAGACTTACCGAGAGTTATCTCACCTAGGCCTTCTAGTTCAGAAAGAAGCGCCTGCTGGGTTTGAGGTAAATCAAGTGCAAACTCTGGTATCCGGTGCAGTTTTCGGCGCAAGGAAACCAAATCTTCGAGCAGATGATTTGCTGATACCAAGAACTGATCGGGTGTTGGCATGCTTGCTCCTTTGCTCTATTTATCTTTGCACTATTTAATGAACACTATGTTCGATCAAATGCACCCCCGGTGGCAGGAGTTACTGGCTGACCAAAAAAAACTACTCGATGAGATATCTTCAGTTTTGGCGGGTCAGGAGCAGGTAGTGCCGGACAAGCCAAACATAATGCGGGCTTTCAGGTTTCCTCCGGAACACTATCGAGTGTTAATTGTGGGCCAGGATCCATACCCGAATGCAGTTCACGCCACTGGTCTGGCGTTTTGCGTCCCGGAAGGAACAACCCCGCTTCCACCCACGCTTCGAAACATAATCAAGGAGTTGCGTGATGACCTCGGCCACAATTTTGTTGCGACCGGCGATATTTCCAACTGGGCAAATCAAGGCGTGATGCTTCTAAACCGCTCTTTGACCACCCGCGTCGGTCAAACTGCTGCACACTTCGACATCGGCTGGGATGTTTTTACCTCCCGAGCAATTCAGGTTCTTCAAGAAGTTCACAAGGGCAAGTTGGTTGCGATTCTATGGGGACAGCGGGCCAGAGAGCTGGCAGGCGACTTAAGTCTGTCTAGGGTCCTAGAGAGCCCTCATCCTTCACCACTGTCAAGCTATCGGGGCTTCTTTGGATCGAAACCGTTTTCTAGTTGTAACAAACTTTTGACAGAATCACAGCTCCAGCCAATCGATTGGAGCTGTTAGTGGTTGATAGCAAAACTCGATGGGCGATGATTCGTCGTCAGCGACAGAATCCCGCCTCTCCAGAACCCGAAGTGCTGATCCGAAACGTCACGGCAGAAGATTTGCCCGCGGTCAAGGACATTTATAACTACTTCATTAGAAACACGGTCATCACCTTTGACGATTCACCTTTGGAATTGGATTATTGGCAAGAGAAATACGAAATGTTCCTAAAGTTCGATTTGCCTTTTTTGGTTATGGTGCGCGGGTTCGATGTCCTCGGGTTCGCTCTAGTGTCTCCCTGGCGACAACGGGCCGGTTATCTAAAGGTTGTGGAGAACTCGATTTATCTGTCGGCACCTGCAACCGGAAAGGGGTTGGGTACGAAGTTGTTTACTGCCCTCCTAGAGGGCTGTCGAGCTGCGGGCATAAAGGAAGTCATTGCGGTAATTGCCGATCGAGGTGCCCACGCGTCGATTGCACTCCACGAGAAATTTGGCTTTGTGCAGCAGGGACATTTGGCAAACGTAGCCATTCGCTTCGGCAAGCCAATAGGAAGTTACTTATTATCACTGAAGCTGCCAAAGTCCTAAGCCCCTAGGGTTTTGCCACAAGCACTTCTCTGACGTTGTTCCGCAACGTGCTCAAGGCCTCGGGGGAAAGTCCGTCCGTCGTAATCACGCCGTCTGCCTCCGATAGCTCTGCGAAAGAACTGAAGCCTCTAATGCCCCACTTGGTGTGGTCGGCCAGAACCACAAACTTAGCTGCCCTTCGAATTACTTCTCGGTTGGTATCGGCCTCAATCAGGTTCGGGGAGCTAAATCCAAATTCGATGTCCATCCCGTGTGTGCCCATAAATACTAAATCGAGATTGAACCTCGCGAACGCTTCGGTTGTGATGTTTCCAACTAGAGAGTCAGTTGGCGTTCTAACGCCGCCCGTTAGAACAACGGTTTGATCGGCTCTCGGCTGTTGCGCGAACAGATCGGAAACGGGAACTGAGTTTGTGACGATGGTGAGTGAGGGCATTTCCCTTAGCCTTTTTGCCAAAGCGTAAACGGAGCTTCCGCCCATGAGGGCAATTGCCTGACCCGGATGCACCATTTCGGTTGCCATTTTTGCAACTGCATCTTTAGAGGTCTGCTCTTTTAGCGAGTTGAAGGCGAACGGAGGTTCCACAGTTGAGGAAAGCGAGTTTGCAGTCACTCCTCCATGGACCTTGTCAACAAGACCTTGGTCGGCCAGAGCTTCGACGTCTCGTCTGATTGTGACCTCGGACACGCCCAGGTTTTTAGCAAGTTCGGAGATGCGCCTGGCCCCCGATAGCGAGACTTCTTCCAGTATCAGAGCTTTCCGTTGAGCTGCAAGCATCGCTGACCTTTCTCTAAAACTTAGGTGAAGGCTAGTGTGAAAAATCAAAAATATTCGGATATTTACTAACAGAATGATTACTTTTGTCGCTTTTTATTCGAAAAGTTTGCAATTATTGCTTAAGTTCGTTTTTACCCGATCGTTTGAGCCTGTGTATTTGGGTCGAACAAGAAAGATTAGGAGGGGACGAGCTGATAAGCGGGCCCGTCGAAAGACGAGCTCGAAGTAAAACTGAAATAGCAACTGAGTAGATAACTGGGTGGCGCTTCGGCGACACCCAGTTATCGCAGAATTTCAGCTATCGTCAATCCAAGAGCACTAAACAGATTCGGACCAAGATTGAAATCTTCCAGCTTTGTTCACCTGCGCCAAGATGGCGTCTCGCTGTTAGTAAGCCTTACGCCCGAACTGGTTCGAATAATCCACTGGGGCGAAGACCTCGGAGACACAGAGGATTTCGAGGGCTACTTATCCGCGACAATTGAACCTACTGCCCATGCCGAAGGTGATTCCCCAGACCAGCCCGGCATTTGGCGAGAGCAAGCTCGCGGCGCAATCGGTTCCCCTGTTCTAAAGGGGCACCGAAATGGAAAAGACTTTTCTCCACTGTTTGTCGCAACCAGCCACACAGCTAACGACCAAGAACTGGTTGTCGTTGGTGAAGACGTTTCCGTAGGGTTGCGAATTGAAACAAGTTTTAGCTTTGTGGGTGCGGGTGTTCTAGTTACTGCGCAGAAGGTTACCAACATTGGTTCCGGTGGCTACTGCCTGGAAGACTTGGCTACCTACTTACCTCTGCCAGATAGAGCCCAAGAGTCATTGGATTTTGCAGGCCGTTGGGTCAAAGAACGTCAGCCGGTGCGCAGAGAAATTCAACCCGGTGTTGTATCGCGTGAAGTCCGAGAGGGCAGAACCAGTCACGACTACACAATTATGCAATTGGCGATGACTGAAGCAGCCACTTTTAGAGCTGGAGAAGTCTGGTCGCTGGGCCTGATGTTCTCGGGTAACTCTCGGCACACCATCGAGCAGTTGCAATCTGGCAGAAAGTCAATCTCAGCCAGTGAACTTCTGATGCCGGGAGAAATAATTCTTGAACCGGGCCAGAGCTACGAGGCAGCACCGGTCGCCGCTATTTACTCAAATTCTGGAATAGACGGCACCTCGGACAGGTCTTATCGCTGGCTTCGATCAAGACCTAATCACCCAACCAACAAGAGACCCAGGCCGCTTACCTTGAATGTTTGGGAGGCGGTTTATTTTGACCATGACCTAGGCAAACTCACTGAGCTTGCAAAGGTTGCTAACCAGATAGGCGTGGAGCGCTTTGTCTTGGACGACGGCTGGTTCGGCTCACGGCGGGATGACACTTCTGGTCTCGGGGACTGGGTAATTTCTAAGGACGTATGGCCGGAGGGCCTTGCTCCATTGATCGACGTGGTCAAGGCAAACGGCATGGAGTTTGGTCTTTGGTTTGAGGGCGAAATGGTTAACCCTGACTCGGAGGTCTATCGCGCTCACCCGGACTGGATCTTGAACGTTGCCGGCAGAGTGCCACCGACCGGGCGAGGTCAGCTGGTCTTGGATCTCACGAACCCCAATTGCTACCAGCATGTGTTTGATCAGACGAACAAGATTTTGACTGATTTCGATATTAGCTACATCAAGTGGGATCACAATCGGCCCTTGGTTGACCCTGGACACAATGGTAAAGCGGCAGTGCACGAGCAAACCAAGGCGCTTTATAGGCTGTTCTCAGAACTGAAAGTTAACCACCCCGGGTTGGAAATTGAGAGCTGTGCCTCCGGTGGCGGAAGAGTTGATCTTGGCATTGCTCAGATTGTTGACCGGTTCTGGGTTTCGGATTGCAATGACGCATTAGAGCGCCAGTACATTCAGCGCTACACACAAGTTGCTATTCCACCAGAAATGCTCGGAAGTCACATTGGCCCGACCGAGTCTCACACCACCGGCAGGGTGCACTCTCTAGGCTTCAGAGCAATTACCGCTCTGTTTGGTCACGCCGGTTTGGAGTGGGACATAACCAAGGCCACCGCTGATGAGCAGGCTCATCTAAAGAGCTGGGCAACCTATTACAAGCAAAACCGTGATCTTCTTCACTCCGGGAAAGTTGTGCGGGTCGAAACTAATAACGAAGCCACTTTTGTTCACGGAGTCGTGTCCCAAGATAAATCGAAGGCGATATTCGCTTATGTGACTCTTCAGGGACAGGCTGCCTCTCGAGCAAACGCGATTTTGATTGACGGTCTTGATTCAAACCGAAGCTACTCGGTGAAGGCGGTTTATCCAGTTGGTAAACCGGTGTTTCAAGAGCGCACGGGCCCAAAGTGGCTCGATGGCGTTGTCCTAACAGGCAAGGCACTCACACAAATAGGTCTCCGGCCTCCAATTTTGTTTCCAGAAACAGCACTACTAATAGAAATCGAGGCAATCTAATGTTGAAAACCAACAAACTATTTTTCGGCGGCGACTACAACCCGGAACAGTGGTCAAAAGATGTCTGGAAACAAGACATCGAATTGATGCAAAAAGCCAACGTTAACCTGGTGTCGCTCGGTATTTTTTCTTGGGCAAGATTAGAAGTTAGCGACGGCAACTATCAGTTTGGCTGGCTCGATGAAGTAATGGATCTTTTGCACGCCGGCGGCATTTCCGTTGACCTGGCAAATGCGACCGCTTCACCACCAGCGTGGTTGTCCTTGGAACATCCTGAAATTTTGCCGGTGAACTTCGACGGCATCCGCTTGGAGTTCGGTGGCCGTCAGGCTTACTGCGCTGCCAGCACCGTTTATCAAAAAAAAGCGGCTCAGCTAACCGAGAAGCTTGCCGAGAGATATGCCAAACACCCGGCCGTAGTCATGTGGCACGTGAACAACGAATACGGTTGCCATGCTCCTTATTGCTACTGCGATGCATCCAGGGATGCATTCGTTGGTTGGCTAAAAAACAAGTACGCGTCAATAGAAGAGCTAAATACTTCTTGGGGAACGGACTTCTGGTCTCAGCGTTACTACAACTGGGAGGAAATCCCGGCTCCCAAGAGGACTCCGGATGGCACTCACCCGAACCCGGGTGCGCAGATTGACTTTAGACGCTTTACTTCTGAGATCACGCTGAATCTATTCAAGACCGAGCGTGACATCATCAAAAAATACGACAAGGTCAACCCCGTAACCACCAACTTCATGTCTATGAAGTTCACGCACGCCATGGACTACTTTGCATGGGCTAAGGAAGTGGACTTTGTTTCCACGGATCACTACTTGGCGCAGCACGACATTGAAAATCACATCGACTTGGCTCAGATGGCGGACCTAACCAGAGGGTTTGCCAATGGCAAGCAGTGGTTACTCATGGAACACAGCTCATCAGCTGTGAATTGGCAGCCAAGAAACTATGCCAAGACACCGGGTCAAGAAAAACGCAACGCTATGAGTTTTGTGGCCCGAGGTTCCCAAGGCGCAATGTATTTCCAGTGGCGTCAAAGCCAAGCAGGCTCAGAGAGGTTCCACTCCGCGATGGTTCCTCATGCCGGCGAGGACACAAGGGTTTACCGAGAAATTACTGAGCTTGGCGCCTTACTAAATGAGCACCCAGATCTGGCTAGCCACGAAACCGCCAGGGCTGATGTGGCAATGGTTTACGACTACGAGCAGCTGTGGGCGATGATGCAGGACAACCTGCCAACCGAGGACGTCAGTTATCCGGAGACAGTTGCGGCCTGGTATCGAGCGCTTTACAAGGAGGGCATCTCGGTGGATTTTGTGTCTGCCGACGCTGACCTGTCAACACTGAAGGGCTACAAATTAGTTTTGATGCCAATGGTTCACATGCTCTCGGATACTCAGGAGCAGGTGTTCACTGACTATGCGACCAGCGGTGGAAACTTAGTGGTGGGTTACTTCTCGAACATTTCTGACCGAACGCTGCGCGTGAAACTTGGCGGCTACGGTGGCGCCCTGGTCAAGGACGTCATCGGCGTCTACGTCGAAGAGTTCTATCCGTTTAGAGAAGCCACTGTTGAACTTTCCAATGGCTATCACGCAAAGTTGTGGGGAGAGTTATCGAGGCTTAACGGTGCAGAACTAGTGGCAGAGTTCAAGACTGGTCAAGCCCTGGGAAGCGTTGCAATCGCAAAGCGCAAGTTGGGGTCTTCGACAGCTTGGTACCAAGGTACAGAGCTGACAGACGACTCACAGCGTGCATTCTTCCGAGGCATTGCCGCCGATCTGGGAATCGAGGCAACCGGCGTCGAATCAACCGAAGTGATAAGGCGCGGTCCTTACCAGATAGAAATCGATCACAAAGCCAACACCGTAAAGGTGAAAAAGGGCTAAGCAGTTAGCTGGCTGAGCTCAGCTAGTAACACAGGTATAAAAAAAAGGGTTCCGATTTCTCGGAACCCTTTTTATTTGTGCGGGTGAAGGGACTTGAACCCCCACGCCTCGCGGCGCCAGATCCTAAATCTGGTGCGTCTGCCAATTTCGCCACACCCGCGACAACAACAAAGCATAATGGTTTTTTTGGCTGTGGAAAACCCAAGACCGAGCTTTCGAGTCCGTGGCATTGTTTCGGCATGGATCAGCTCGAGGAAATTTTAGGCAAAACCAGGTTATTAGCGCGTACCAAAGCGCTCGATATTCAGTCGGCCACGTGCTCCTAATCGTTGTGGATAACAAATACGGCAAGCATTCAAATCGGAATAACATCTCTAAATGAATTGCGACCTATGCGGCAAGAACGAACCCCTAAGGGCGTTCGAACTCGACTCCGGCTGGATTCTTATTTGCTGGGATTGTCACCCGCAGTCACTATGGATGTTTGCTTGAGCCTTCCTCTAGGAAAAAACCGTCAGCTGAATGCGGACACTTCGACACTCAGGGTGTGTGCCAGATATCAAAATCCTCTTGGAATTGGTATTGACAGTGCAATTATTTGCCGAGAATCTAAAGCCAAAAGCTTTGTCCTTCCCTAGTCGTTAGCCGCAAAACCTGAATCAGCGCTGGCGATGTCATCGAAGGACGGTGATTCTCAGAAAAAGACATTACGGGTGAAGATAATTCGTTATCAAACTGCAATGCGCCCAGCAGGTTTAGGTAAATCCAACCCCTAGAGTTAAAAAATTGAGACGGGTATGGGACCCGAAGTCATGTTAGACATAGAAGGAGAAACAATGAAGAAATTCCGCGGATCAGCAGTTGTTGCTGGACTGAGCGTTTTAGCCCTAACCCTCGCGGGTTGTGCGGCTACTGAAGAACTAACTCCAACATCTAGCCCAGCGGCTGTGACGGAAGAGGCTACTCTTGCGCCTCTGATCACCGTCGGCTGGAACGATATTGTTGACACATTCAATTCGAGTTCAGCCGCTGGCAACAATGTGGCCAACTCACTGACTACTTACTTGACCAGCTCAAGCTTCAACTATTACGACAACTCGCCAGCTCTCGTGAAGAACACTGAGTTTGGTACCTACGAAGTCGTTAGTGAAGACCCACTGACTGTTACTTACACCGTCAACGATGGAGTTGTCTGGTCGGATGGAACGGCAATCGACGGAGCGGACCTTGCTTTGGCATGGGCGACCATCTTTGGAAAGTTCAAGGATGCTGACGGGGTTTACATGTTCTCCCACGCTGCACCTAAGGACAACGTGGCTTCGAAGCTTCCAACAATTAGTGGAAGCACAATTACTTTTGAGTATGACGTTCAATACGTTGACTGGGAGCTTGCTTTCGGTGTCGGAGTTGCCGCTCACGGAGCTGTTCAGATGGCCTACCCTGACCTAAGCATCGCGGATGCCAAGAGCAAACTTATTGACTCGATTATGAACGAAGACACCGAGTGGCTTGCTGCGGTTGCAACTGTCTGGAACGAGGGCTACTCGTCCGTCAACACGCCTGAGAACCCACTGGTTTACTTGTCCTCAGGCCCATACGTTCTCGAGGAGCTTGTTGAGGAGCAGTACTCAACTCACGTTTTGAACCCGCTCTACACATGGGGCCCAAAGCCTCAGTATGAGCGAGTCACTATTCGTCAGATTGAAGACTCAACTGCCGCCATCCAGGCAGTCGACAATGGAGAAATCCAGATTGCCTCGGGTCAGCCAACGGCAGACGTCTTGGCTCTAGTGCAGGCGCTTGCAAACGCAGAGTATGCGTCCAGCGAGGAAGCAGCCTACGAGCACATCGACCTCACCGTTAACAACGGAGGCCCATTCGACCCTGCTAGCTACGGCGGAGACGCTGCTAAAGCACTCAAGGTTCGACAGGCATTCCTACTATCAGTTCCTCGAAATGAAATCATCGAAAAGTTGATCAAGCCTCTGAACCCAGATGCAAAGGTCCGAACCTCGGTGCTATTCATCCCGGGTGCTGAAGGTTACGACGAGGCTGAGTCTTACTACTCCGATTACCTAGGCACCGACGATGAAAATCGCGTCAAGGCCAAGGCTCTGCTTGCAGAGGCCGGAGTCTCTACTCCAATCGATGTTG